>ERZ1673741.97-NODE-97-length-118921-cov-10.215486_pt1 | contig 118921 bp, 124 predicted proteins | sample MGYA00580209_ERZ1673741 | MGnify/ENA primary metagenome ERZ1673741 (study PRJEB41218, sample SAMN15661754) | gut metagenome | host: Homo sapiens | place: Canada: London | collected 2015-08-20/2019-03-30 | study: EMG produced TPA metagenomics assembly of... | reverse complement strand
TGGTGGAGATGGTGGGATTCGAACCCATGACCTCTGCGTTGCGAACGCAGCGCTCTCCCAGCTGAGCTACACCCCCGTACTCGTATAGTATAGCATACATTTGTCCAAATGTAAAGATTTTTTTGAAAAAATTATGGTAAATTTAAAAAAGAACAGATTTTTTAGGTGATATAGCCCACAAATGCGAAGCATTTGTGTTTATCGGAATGAAAAAGTATGGTAAAACAAAAAAGGGCATAGATTGCTTAAAAATACGGTATATAGCCCCACAAATGCAGAGCATTTGTGTTTATCAAAATAAAAAATGCGATGAAACGAAAAAGGGTATAGATTTGTCCTGGTTTTATGGTATAATAACCTAAAATATTGATTATATATGGAGATATATATGCATCTCGAACATCCTTTTCCTCCGGTTTTCGATCCAAATTCCCGCATTTTGATTTTAGGAAGCTTTCCCTCTGTGAAGTCGAGAGAGCAGGGCTTTTTTTACGGGCATCCGCAAAATCGCTTTTGGCGTGTGACCGCGGCCGTGATGGCATGCTCTGTGCCAGAGACGACCGAAGAAAAACGCGCTTTTCTTTTGTCCAATGGAATCGCACTGTGGGATGTTATCGCATCCTGTGAAATTGAAAATTCGGCGGACAGCAGCATCCGAAACGCTGTGGCAAACGATCTTTCCCGGATTTTTGCCGCAGCGGATATCCATGCCGTTTTTACCAACGGAAAAACGGCAGACCGTTTATATCGGAAATACATAGGAGAAAATGCCGTGTGCTTGCCGTCGACAAGTCCGGCGAATGCCGTGTGGACGCTTGAAAAGCTGATCGCGGCTTGGGGCTGTATCCGTATTTAAACGAGATCGAGAAACGCTTTGATATAGTCGTATCGGCAAAACGAATCCTCTTCTATCATACTTAAAATCATGCTTTTGTCTGCCCACCGGACGGCAGTGGTTTCTCCCTTTTGGAGCTTTACGCGTTCAAGCGGAAAATCCGCTTGGAACAGCCAAACGTCGCCGAACCAGTCGCTTTTTCGATAGGACAATACGCACCGTCTGGAAGAGTCAGAATGGTCGATGCCGGTTTCTTCGAGCGTTTCGCGAAGCGCCGCGGCTTCGCTGTCCTCGCCGGCGAGAGCCGAGCCGCCCGTGCATTCCCACTTGCCGGGGAACGGCTCCTTGCCGTCTGCCCGTTTGGTGATTAAAAAAGCTCCCGTGCTGTTTCGTACCCATATATGTACGACAAGATGATATTCCCCTTCGAGGAGCGGATCGCCGCGCCTGTGCCGTTTTCCGGTAAGCCTGCGTTCGGCATCGTAAATATCCCAAAATTCCGCCATATTCTTTCCTTTTGCCTGCATAAACTCAATTTTTGAAAATATTTTATCATATTATAAAGAGATTATCAATCTTTCTGTTAAGGAAATCTTAAATACGAATCCGTAAAGAGCAAAATGAAAATAACTTGATTTTATAAATGATATATGATATAATTTATAAAATAGACGGTATCTGTCTGTATTCATCGGTTTCTTGCCGCTTGGCACGGAAAGTTAAATTTTACGGAGAATGGCTTATGAAAATGATTTGGAGCGTTATATACCTCGTGCTGGTTGCCATTTTGGGCCATTATATCGGTGAGCTCCTGCCGAGAAAATGGTTTGATTACGAAAGCTTTCCGTATGCTCCCTTTGGCTGGGAAAAAGACGGCGCCGTATACGACAAAATCAAAATCAAAAAGTGGAAGAGCAAGGTGCCGGATCTCAGCCGTATCGCAAAATATATGGTTCCGAAAAAGGTTACTTCCGGCATGACGTCCGCCGATGTGGATGTCCTTTTGCGGGAGACCTGTGTGGCGGAATTTGTTCATGTGGCGGTTTGCGTGGTGGCTGTCGGCGTCTGTTTTATTTCGGAACGGACTTGGGGTGTTGTTCTTTGGCTGGTATTTTCCCTTGGCAATGTGCCGTTTATCCTGATTCAACGGTATAACAGACCCCATTTGAATAGGCTGAGGGAAAAAATGCTGATACGGGAAGAAAGGCTGAATCATGCGAGTTCTGATATTGTCATGTAATACCGGCGGCGGACATAATTCGGCAGCGTCGGCAATTAAGGAATATTTTGAATCCGTCGGCGTATTCTGTGAAATCAAGGATGCTTTGGCTTTCGATTCTCAGACGAAATCCGATTTTATCAGCTGGGGACATGTGTTTATATACAAAAGAATCCCCCGGCTTTTTGGCGCGGGGTATAAATTTATCGAAAATCATCCTCCCAAACCCGGAAATAGCTCCGTGATTTACGACATTGTCCGAAAGGATGCGGAAAGCCTCCATGATTATCTGATGGAGACAGGATACGATATCATTGTCAGCACGCATATATTTGCTTCCATGATTTTGACGGAGGTCCGAAAAAAATATCTCACGAATTTTAAAACATATTTTGTAGCTACCGATTATACATGCAGTCCCGGTGTGGATGAGATCGACGCCGATGCTTTTTTTATTCCGCATCAATCCTTGATTTCCGAATTTACCGGCAACGGTCTGCCGGAGGGGAAGCTGATTGCGTCCGGGATTCCGGTCAGACATTCCTTTTATGAGCATGTGGATGCCGTGTCGGCGAGAAGGGAGCTGGGGCTTCCGACCGATAAGCGCGTCGTGCTTATGATGTGCGGCAGCATGGGCTGCGGACCGCTTCGCGAGCTTGCCTTTTCACTGGCGGGGAATATTCCTTGTGATACGGTTCTTGTCGTGATTTGCGGGAACAATGAGAAGCTGTATGAAAAATTCAAAAAATTTCGCGATATACCGAATGTGTTTGTCGTGGGTTTTACCCGGAAAATCAGTCTGTATATGGATGCGGCATCGGTGATTTTGACAAAGCCGGGCGGACTTAGCTCCACAGAGGCCGCGACCAAAGGCTTGCCCATGGTGCTTATCGACGCGGTTCCGGGCTGTGAAAGCAAAAACATGGAATTTTTTATTCAAAACGGGTTTGCCGTAACGGAGGAGACAATGGAAAGGTTGACCGCTCAGGTAAACCTGCTTCTCGCCGATTCGGCGAAAGCGGAAAAACTTTCTTTGGCGCTTCGTGGATCCTTCGCGGAATATGCGGCGGAAAAAATAGGCGGCTACGTACTCTCGGAGGTTTCGGAACGGAATGGTAGATTATCGTAAATTTCGATTTCATAAGCTTAACACCCCTGAATTTTCTCACCTGTGGTTACTTCTTTTTTGGCCGATTTACGGACTGGCATTCGCTTTTTTGGAGCGAGGACTGCCATGGCTTACGGGGCTTTTCGGACATGAAATTACCTATTATGCGATATGGTGTCCGCTTGACGACCGGATTCCGTTCTGCGAGCTTTTCATCATTCCGTATTATCTGTGGTTTGTATTTCTTGCGGGAATGCTCTTATATTCCATGTTTTTTGAGATTCCGACTTTCAAAAAATACATGTGGTTTATCATCATTACATACAGCATTACCTGTCTTGTTTATGCCGTTTTCCCGAATATGCAGGAGCTCCGTCCGCAGACGGCGGAGGAAATCGGACGGGACAATTTTCTTGTCGACATCGCTTTTTATCTTTATGATTTCGATACCAACACCAATGTTTGCCCGTCTTTGCATGTCATCGGCTCATTTGCCGTGTTTTTCGCCGCATGGCACAGTGAACGCTTCGGAAAATGGTATTGGCGGCTTATCTTTGGCATTTTTACCATTCTCATCAGCATTTCGACCGTATTTTTGAGGCAGCATTCCGTTATCGACGTTTTCGCGGGACTTGCTGTGTGCGCGGTCGTCTATCCGCTTGTATATCACTGGAAGCCAAGAAAGAAGAAAAAATCCGCCGAGGTCGAAGCAAAGGCCGAGGAAAAGGAAACGATAAGCGTATCATGAAAAAAGCCGGACAGAGATTTTCTCTGTCCGGCTTTTTGTTTTAAGCTTTATCGGCTTGGCGCTTTTTCTTTCTTCTCACGATTTTTATAGTGACAAGCACGATGACGGCGATGATGAGAAGTACAATCAGGATGACTGCCCATGTAAAAATATTGGCGCCGCAGAGCAGCTCATACGGATTCATGCTGGCATATACGACCTTGCGTGCCTCCGGTGAGGAGTAGGTTTCGGGGACGACGGGGATGCCGTCCTCATTTTTCTCGAAGGTTTGAAGATAGGACGCGAGCGCATACCATTCCTTAATTTCATTTGAATCATAATCGGTGACGAAGCTGCCGTCCGCGTTGCGGGGTGTGATGCTGAGGATTCCGAAGGATTTCGCGTTGACGGTGGAAAGCATCTGACAGCAGTAAAGACCGGTGACGATCCGATACAGCTTGTCATCTTCAAGCGGCACCACGGTTCCGTCCTCCAAAGTCTGTCCCCCTTCGACAACCTTGTTGAAGATCATGCGGCTTGTGTTGTATTTCCAGTACATGCCGCGTCCGTATAGCTGTGCCGCCGGCATCAGCGGCGTGACGGAGGCATCGACCTCGAATCCGTCTTTGATTTCGCGTCCGGTGAGGTAAAAGGAAACAAGCGGATAACCGGGTGTGCCGTCCGCGCCGACGCCGAGAGACAGCACGTTAAAGGCGTCGCTCACCGTTATGCTTCCGGCGGGGAAGGTGCCGCGGATAACGCCGGCGGCGTTCATGGTGAAGGCGAGCGGCTCCGCATCATCGCCTTCCGCTTCCTTTACCGCATACCAGTAGGCATCGGCGATGAGGTTTCCGATGGCCTTGTCCGCCTGCGCGCCGTAGACCTCGTCGAAATCAAACGGGGAAACGGCGAGCACCTCGTCGAAGGTCATGCCGTAATTTGTCAGATAATGCTCGGATACCAGCTCCTTGTAATCGGCGATGACAGCTGCAATTTCCGCATTTTCCTCCACCGTTTCATCGACCGGAATCAGCTCGTAGGACAAGAGCTTGACCTTTCCGTTTGTTCCGCGGGCGATTTTCAGCACGCCGAGATTCTGCGCATAGGAGCCGCAGGAGACGATCAGGGTGTCGTTTACGGAGAGCGGCTCCGTCAGCGTTGTGTGGGAATGACCGCTTATAATGACATCGATGCCGTCAACGGCCTTGGCAAGCTTCACATCCTCGGAATCCGAGAGCTTTTCGGAGGTTCCGGAGTGGGAAAGGCAGACGATAAAGTCATATGTTTCGTTTGCCTGAATGGCGGCGACGACGCGTCCTGCCGCCGTGACCGGGTCCTCAAAAACCATGCCGGACATCGGCGCGTCCTCATGGGATTCTTCTCCGAATATGCCGAAAACCGCGAAGCGGACGCCTTCCTTTTCAATCATGATATAATCGCGGATTCCGTAATCCTCATAAGCCTGCCATGCGGCAGCGTCGGATTCCGTGAAGCCCTCGTCGCCCTCCTTGTGCGGGAAATAATTGGAAAGGACGATCGGCGGCAGCGCGTCTTCGGAGAGGAGCGCATTTGTCAGCATCTCCGTCAATCCGCTTTGACGGAAGTCGAACTCGTGATTGCCGAGCGTCACCGCATCGTAGCCGAGATTGCCGAGAATCCGAAGCTCCGCGGCATCGGTTGCGTAGATCGTTTGGAAAAGCGAGCCCATGGAGAAATCGCCGCCGTCAAGGGTGATGGCGCCGGGGGCTGCCGCGCGTTCCCGTTCGAGCAGGGTATAGAGTCTCGCATAGCCGCCGGATTCGCCGCCGTTTTCCGTTTTGACCGGAAGAAAATGCGAGTGCATGTCGTGGGTAAACAGGATGGTGGCCGTCTTTTCCGGCATCTCGGGGGACGTTGCCGCGATTTGCAGCAGAGCGGCGCACATAAGCAGCATACAGAGGAAAAAAGTGAGGATTTTTCTTACCGTTTTCATATATAAGCTCCGTTTTGATATGGATTTGTTATGCGTTTGCCGACAGCATAACCGGGTACGGATATTTTACCATAGATTTGATGGAAAATCGATACTTATTTTCTGATTTTCTGCAATTTTTCGCGAAAGCTGCAAGATGAGCATATTCTTTGAAAAATAAAATTTAGCACTCTTGTATTGTGAGTGCTAAATTTACAAGCTGTTCATATAAAAACCGTTTCTTTGTCACAAAGCGGACTATAATAAAAAATGTAAGGATCCAAGAGATGGGATCCGAAAAGGAGATGGTTGCCATGTTTCATGCTTGCCGTCCGGGGGTCGCTTAATCCACGCCGAACGTGTATAAATACAATCGGATTAAGATAAAATAATAACAAATTTTAGTAAAATTCGGAGGTAATTATTATGTTTGATCTCAAACCCTATGAACGCAAAAACAATGTATCTTCTTATAATCCTTTCCGCGATATGGAAGCTTTTGAAAGGAATTTCTTTTCCAATCCGTTTGGATTCTTTGATTCGAGAGCGCTTTCCGAATTCAAGACGGATATCACCGATAACGGCAAGGAATATGTGCTGGAAGCCGACCTGCCGGGATTTAAAAAGGAGGATATCGGTCTTGATATCGACGGCGATGTTTTGACGGTTCGCGCCGAGCGCCATTCCGAGCACGAGGACACGGATAAGAAAGACAAATATATCCGCTGCGAGCGTTCCTACGGTCTTTATTCGAGACAGTTTGACGTTTCGGAAATCGATACGGAGAACATCAAGGCGAAATACGATAACGGCGTCTTGACGCTGACGCTCCCGAAGAAAGAGACGGTTTCCTCCTCGCCGAGGCATGTGGAAATCGAATGATATCAAAAAAGAAAAAGGCGGTTTTCACCGCCTTTTTCTTTTTATACAAAATCGATGTGATAGGCTTCCGCCCAAATGTCGAATTGCAGCAGCCATGCGAGCAGCTGCGGGCGGCTCATGAGCTGCCCGAACCATGTTTCGTTGTCGGAGGTTAAAAATTCTTCAAATTTTTTCCTGTTCAGCATAGCGGATAAAGGTGTGTTCTTTTTTTGCAGCCTTTCGCGAAGAGTATCTCTGACCGCGCGTTCATATTCGGGATTCTGCGTTTTCGGATAGGGGCTTTTCTTGCGTGTCAGGATTTTTTCCGGCAGATACTCCGCCATTGCGTTGCGCAGAAGCGCTTTCTCCACCTGATTTTCAAATTTGATTTCCCACGGCACGTTGTATACATATTCCAAAATGCGGTGGTCGGCAAACGGGACGCGCACCTCCACGGCTGAGGCCATGCTCATGCGGTCCTTGCGTTCGAGCAGGGAGGTCATAAAGAACTTGACGGAAAGCCATGTGGCAAGGCGGCTTTGGCGCATCGGCTCGGTATCCGTGTCGAGAAGCGGGCAGGCATCCATGCTTTCCTTATATTTTGTCCGGATATAGTCATAGCCCTCTGCGGCGTGGACGAGCTCGTCGTCAAAAAGGGAAGCGCGCAGCATCGGCTCATGAATCCATGGGAAAAAGGGATGGGCGAGCATTTCCGGACGGTAAAACCACGGATATCCGCCGAAAATCTCGTCGGCGCATTCTCCGGAGATCGCCACCGTGTGCCGCTCCTTAATCCGCCGGCAGAAATACAGCAGAGAAGAATCGATGTCCGCCTGCCCCGGAAAGTCCCTTGCGAGCGCCGCCGTGCCGAGCAGCCCCGCGACTTCATTTGTGGGAGCGGTCAGAACATGATGACGGGTGCCGAGATAGTGCGCCATGTAGACGGCATATTCGTCGTCGCTTTGCGGCTGGAAAAGACTGCTTTTGAAATTCTCCCGGTTGCCCTCGTATTCAAACGAATAGGTATCAAGCGTCATACCGTGTTCTCTGTAATATTCCGCCGCAACGGAGCTGATGACGGAGGAATCGAGTCCGCCGGAGAGCAGGGTGCACAGCGGTACGTCCGATACGAGCTGACGGCGGATGGCGTCTTTCAGCAGGAAGCGGGTATTTTCGATGATATCGGAACGGCTGTCCCGACATTCGCCCGCCGTGAGCTTCCAGTAAGCCTCGACGGACAGCGCGCCGTTTTTCCATACCGCCTGATGTGCGGGCTCGATTTCACGGATCCCCTTGAAAATACAGCCGATCCGGTCGGGAGAGAGGAACAGAAGCTCCCAAAGGCCGATTTTGTCTACCTCAGGCCTGATGCCGGGATACCGGAGCAATGCCTTGATTTCGGAAGCAAAGATGAGCGTATCTCCCGAAACGGTATAAAACAATGGCTTGATGCCGAAGCGGTCACGTGCGAGATAGGTTTCGTCCAGCGCCGCGTCATATACCGCGAAAGCAAAGATGCCGTCGAGCATGGAAGCGCATTTTTTCCCGAAAAGGATATAGAGGTATAGGACGACCTCCGTGTCGCAGTAGGTTGTGGGTGTGACGCCGTGTTCTTTGATGAGAGCGGTAAGCTCCGGCGTATTGTACAGCTCTCCGTTGTAAACGATGGTGAAGTCGCGTCCCATGTAGCTTCTTGTCATCGGCTGTATGCCGTTTTCGACGTCGATAATGGCGAGCCGGTTGTGTCCGAGGGACACATTTCCGGAGAGGTAAATCCCGTTTTGATCGGGACCTCTTGTTTTCATCGTTTCATTGACGGCGGAAATCACTTCACGTCGGTGGTCTTGATTCCCGCCCAAAATGCCGCAGATCGAGCACATAAAAAATTCCCCCTATTCGTGAGAGGCCTTGCGGCCCTCTTTTAAACAATGACAGTATATGAAAAGTTTGCGGAAGTCGTGAGGTCTATATATGACGGTTGATTTTTGCGCATTTTATGGTATACTGAAAAAACAAATAAAATTTTAAAAAATCAGAGAGTGTTTTTTTCGTTTCATTTGTATAATAGACAAAGTCCGAAAACAAAATACAAAATTTAAAGGAAAGTTCCCGGACTGACTGCTTGTGATTATACACAGAGCATAGAGAAAGGAAAAAACAATGAAAAAACTGATTTGTACCATTCTAACACTTGCCACACTTCTGTGTCTTTTTGCCGCATGCGGCAAAACGCCGGCCCCGACCGAAACCACCGGAAGCACGCCCTCGGACACAAAAAATCCGGAGGAAACGAAGACGCCGACAGAGACAACGGGAGCGGAGGATACGACAAAGCCCGAGGAAACGACCGAAGCGCCGGAGCCGGCAGAGACGATCGACAATATGGCGCTTATGGATATTCTTGAAAAGGTCTATGCGGCTTGCGGAAAATCGGTAGATAATTTCTACAATACGGAAGTGGATGCGGAAAATCTTGCACGCTATTTCGGCACGAATTTTGACTTTGCGGAAGCTGTGGCCTCGGAGTACATGATGGGCGGCGGATATTCCTTCTGTCTTGTTAGGGTTGATACCGACAAAACGGAGGAGGTTGCCAATTTGATAGAAACCCATGCCGATCCGGGAAAGTGGATTTGCATGTTTGCCGAAGAGGTGACCGTTGCGGTAAACGGCAACGTCGTGATGCTCTGCATGGCGTCGAAGGAAACCTGTCAGGAAATCGAAACCGCTTTTAAAAATCTGAAATAATCTTTTGAGAGGAGGCGTCTGATATGGACGGCGAGAGCTTATATCGTCAGTATCTGTCGGGCGAGAAAACGGCTTTCGACGGAATTGTGGAGCTTTACCGTGAAAATCTGATTTTCTTTATCAACCGCTATACCGGCGATCTCGACGCCGCCGAGGATTTGTCCCAAGACGCCTTTTTGGAGCTTCTGCTTCATCCGAAGCGATATGATTTTCGGGTATCGCTCAAAACGTATCTTTTTACGATCGCACGCAACAAAGCCTTCAATTATCTGAAAAAGCAGGGGAGAATTGTGTATTCCGATGAAGAAACCGCCGAAAAATCGGAGGCATACCGCTCCTTTGAGCAGGAAATGCTGAAAAATGAGGAGAAACGGACGTTGCACAAAGCGATTGCGGGGCTTCCTCAGGATTATGCCACGGTCATTCATCTGCTTTATTTTGAGGATATGTCATATTCGGAAGCGGGTGCCGTTATGAAAAAATCCCGCAAGCAAATCGAGAATCTGATTATGCGGGCAAGAGCGGCTCTGCATGCCACAATGGAAAGGGAGTGGTCATACGAATGAAAACACCGGAGGAATATAAGCGCACGCTTTATGAAAAGCGTGACCGGCTTGTGTCGGAGCGGAAAATGACGAGAAGAAGCATGATTCTTTCTTTTTCATCGGCCGCTGCCTGTCTTTTGATCGTTTTTTCCGTTCTGCTTTCGCCGGGCGTCGACCTATTCCACTTGAAGGGAAAGGAGGCTTACGTGAAACGGATTATGATCGAGGCGGATGGGAAGATGCTTCGGGATTATGAAGACGAGAAAACGGTTTTAGCGATCGATGAGATGCTTTCCCAAATGTCGTTGACGGAAGAGATGCCGTCCGTGCGGGATGAGGAGATTCTCTATACCGTCACCCGAATCGATTCAACCGGAGACATGACGCTTTTATATTACGTCGAAGCGGAAAATAAAATCAAGCCGTCCGGTATCGGTGTTTCGGCGTTCTCCGCTTCCATGCGCGATATTTTAGAAAAATATCCGTAAAACCATGCGCAAAATAGAATCTCCCCGCCGGTAATCGGCGGGGAGATTTGCTAATTTGGGATTTATTCTTCCGTCAGGATCCTCGGAGCGGTCATGATGCCGGTCGGATAGAGCATATACTCATCCGTCCAGAATCTGCCTTTTGTGCGCCATGCGCCGTTTCCGGCCCACGGGATGTTGTCGTCGGTGTTGTGGAGCTGTCCGAGCGTATTCATGCGGTTGCCGAAGAAGACAAGCTCGAGCGTATGCTCGCCCTGCGCAAGCTCGCCGAGATACAGCCTGTGCGGCGGGAAGTCGATATATCCCTTGCACTCGCCGTCGAGGAACACCTTGATGACGGCGCCGCGGTATTTGGAGATTTCCACGGTCTTTTTGCCGCCTCCGGTGAACGTCATGCGGTATTTGATATTGGCGCCGTAGAAAGGAAGCTTCTGGGAGGTGATGTCATCAAAATAAAGCACGTCGGGAAGCGCTGTGAGCTTGGAATAGATGCCGTGATGCTCCACACCGAAGTTTCCGAGCAGGTAATAGGATTCAAGCGGCGTGATGTCACCGACCCTGAGATCGAGGACAAGCTCGTTTTCGCCCTTTTTGATTTTCGGCATCGGAACGGTTTTAATCGAAGCTTCATCGATGTAATAGCCGTCGATGTTCATGGGAACAGGTTCACCGTTGAACGTGATTTCCGTATATTCCGGCGCTTCAAGCGCAAGATGCGCGCCCTCATATTCGATGTCGGAATCGAATGTATAGCGAAGCCGTACCTTATCCTTCGGATTTTTGTCGAGCGGCTCGATCCATGGCTGCGCCATCTGATTGCCGCGGATATGGAGCCCGAGCTCGCGGCGGATGATTTCATCGGCTTTCAGGATGTTCAAAGCCGGTCTCATTTCACCGCCGCCCACACTATATTCCGGTCTGTCAAGCAGCAGCACGTTCGGCTCGGAAAGCTCGAATTTCGCGCAGTGTGCGGGATATTCGGCTTTGCTGTAATCCTTGTCGACGTAAACAAATCCATCCTCGGATGCGTCTTTTTCGGGGGTCAGTTCAAGCAGCAGAGAGGAATCGCCGCCGCATACCCACAGGAATACGGTTTTGCCGTTCCGGTAGGAAACCTTCAATTTGCGCTTTTCTCCCGCGAGCGTGTCGTATTCGGAAACCGTCCATTCGCCTTTGAGGTTGACATAGTAGGATTCGATATAGGAAACGTCGTAATTGCGGGGCTTTAAGACGTGGCTGATGAAAAGATTCTTGCGGCTTCCGTCGTCGCGAAGCTGATAAATGAGATTGCCGGAGGCGTTGCCATTCAGCTCGCGGATATCGAGGAACTTGCGTGAGGCGAGAGCATTGTAAAGCTCGCCGCGGACCCACGGAATCTGTCTGCATTCCGCCGCAAACTTCTTCGCTTCGTCGGACGGTACGGCATCGACGTAGATCGGCGCTTCTCCGATGAAAATGACGTCTCCGCCGGCGGCACGGAATTTTTTCAGAGCGTCGAGCGTGGTGCTGCGGATCGTTTCAAGCGCCGGTACGACGACGGTATTGTAATTCATTTTGCCGACGACAAAACCGCTCTCCGTCTCCTTGTACTGAGAGGGGAGCAGGGACTCGGAGATAAAGTCGAAGTCGAGCAGTCCGTAGAGCATCCATTGTGTAAATTCGGAAAAACGGTTGTCAAGGTCGTTGCGGTGCCGGACGGTTTGGTCGTTGGGACCGAAATGGAGCCAATAGGATTCCACCGGATGAACGACGCCGATTTTCACGTCGGGCACGCCGCGCGTCATAACGGTGTTGACACGGGCGAAGTGATCTTCGATATGTTTATATTCCGTATACCACGGGGACTGATAGCCGATGGACGCGGGATAGTCACGCTTCGCTTCGCCGCCCATGGAGACCCAGAACAGATGCGGTACGCGGCAGGTCACGCCGAGTGCTGCCTGCCAGTCCCCTTGGAGCTTGTGGCCGCGGAAGTCGAAATTCCAGTTGGTGACGCCGTAAAGCTCGCTTGTAACGCCGGGACGTCCGTATTGATGCACCGCACTTTGTGCCTGCTTGGCCGTGTTGAGCTCGCGATGGTCGCAGAGCATATCGATGCCCGGGAGCGTAAAGCCGCGGTAGCAGCGCATTGCGTCTCCGACGCAGACGGTCTGCGAACCGAGCGTTGGCTCATTGAGCAGATGTCCGGTCATTAAGATGCCGTTTTCCTCACACCACTTGCCGACCGTATCGCAAAAAGCTTCGGCAAAGCGTTCCGTGATGTGGTCATGATACCAGTAGCGGATTCGCGAGGGGATGCCGTCTGCGGGTTCCCATACAAGAACGGGCAGGTGATCCTCGATGCTGATGCCATAGGCATCCCTAAAAGTCTTGTCGAAATCCGTCGTATAGGGAATGACGATTCCGTGCTTGTCGGCGGCGAAATTCAGTGTTTTTTTGGTGCGGAAGTTCGGCTCGTCCGTAAAGATTGCGGGGATTACCCCTCCGAAATCCTTTTTAAAATGCTTTTTATAAGCGTCGTGCGTGATTTTGATAAAGCTTTCGATCACGCCTTTTTGGAGCGTGTCACAGTATGCTTGATTGTTATAATACGGAGAGGGGACCGCATATTCCACATAGGCAAACCATTTTTCATGTCCCGCGGGAATTTCGTCGGCAAGCTCGATCCGCTTGTAGGAAATAAGCCTCGAATCTTCGTTTAAAAGCACGTCGAAGCAGGCTACAAAGTAATATTTGGTTTCCGGAAGCCTGTCGGTCGCATGTGCCTTGTCGTATTCCGTGACAAGCGTCCCGTCGTTGTAAGGAAACGAGGTGATGAAAAGGGATTTTTGCCGGTTTTCCTCCTCTTTTGTGTTGAGTCCGCCCGCAAAGCCGGAGGGCCATTTGTCCTCGTCGTAGAGCCATGCGAGCATGTCGTTTTGCTTGCCTTTTTCCACGCAGGTGCGGACGAGCTCCATATATTCTTCGGAGAGATAGGGGGTTGCCATGCCGACGCGCGGATGCATCATGAATCCGCCGAAGCCCATTTCTTTCAGATAGTCGATTTCCTTTTCCAAAAGCGTCGGGTCCAGTTCACAGTTCCATGCCCAAAAGGGTGCGGCACGGTATTCCGCCGTCGGGTTTCGGAATAAATCCATGTCGAGCTTTTCCGTGTCGTTTTTCGGATAAAGCATAGTTGTAACCTCACGTATCATATGAATTTGCGGATTTTCTCCACGCCATCATTATAACGAACCGAATATGCAAAGTCAACATCAATCGGGGATTTTATCGATGAATTTTTCGGCGTTCATTTTTTGTTCATGATTTTATGCTATATTGATTTTATTGTCACAGGCTGCTGCCTTTGGAGGATTGTTATGATATATGAAGAAACGATGAAGCCGACGCTTGAAGATTTCGGCAGAGACGGGAATATCACGGAAAAAGCGGTTCTGCGGATGCTTGAAAATATCGCATGCTATCACTCGGATATGGTCGGCTACGGTGCGGGAACCATGAATGAAACGATGATCGGATGGATTCTTCTCGAATGGAAGGTGAAAATCCTCCGGCTTCCGAAATACGGCGAGCAGCTGCGCGTGACCACGTGGAGCCGCGGCAAGGCGACGCTTTTTACGACGTACCGTGATTTTGAGCTGTTCGGAGAAGCAGGAGAGCTCTGTGTGATCGCTTCCTCCAAGTGGGCATTGATTGATCTGCACACGAAAAAGCCGGCGGTAGTCGGCGAGGAGCTGATTGAAAAATATCAAACCGAAAAACGGCATGTGTTTGAGGAGCCCGATATGGAAAGGCTTCGCGAGCCGCGCGAATATACGGGCGGGACGGAATTTCGCGTCGGCCGACGGGACATCGACCTGAACGGACACGTCCACAATCTCTGTTATCTCGATTTTGCCTATGAGGCGCTTCCGGAGGCGGTTTACCGGAGTGAGATTTTTCATGATATCCGCATCACCTATCGCAAGGAGATTAAGCCGGAAGAAACGGTCGCTTGCAGGTATGTATGTGAGAACGGTATGCATACCGTGGGCATTTACGGGGAGGACGGCACGCTGCGTTCGCTTGTAACGCTGGCCTGACGGCTTTATGTGATGGGAAAGCTCGCCTGTTTTTTCTTTTTGACAGTGCTTGCTGCCGACAATTTTCTCCCGTTTGTCCTCGGCGCCTTTTACCCGGGCTATCGGCATAAAACGGAGGCGCTGAGCGTTTTGGGCTGCCGCGAAAGTCCCGTCCGGCGGATTTATAATGCTTGGTGTATTGTATCGGGGCTTGTGTTTTGTTTTGCGGGATATGCGATATTTGACGTTCGCAGAAGCGGGATGTCCCTTGCGGTTTTTGTCCTGATGGTTTTATATGGGATAGGCTGCGAGGTGATTTCCGGAATTTTTCCTTTGCATAGGGAAAGGGAAGCGAGAGACCTGTGGACAAAAATTCACGGGGCAGGCTCAGCCATAGGCTTTACGGCGCTGCTGTTTGTTCCGCTGTTTCTCGGACTATGGTCTGTAAGAGAGCGGCCTTTGCCCAGTGCAGTTTCGTTTGTCTGCTTCGGCGCTGCGTTTCTGTGCTTTTCTTTTTTCATTATGGGAGAAAAGGATAAATTTCGGAATACGGTTCTTTGTTACGGCGGTTTGTGGCAGCGGGCGGTGCTTTTGTTATGCTGTGTTCCGCTCGCTTTTTCATCGGTTTATCTCTATCAATCCTGAATATTTTTTTATTTTTATAAATTACACTTGACAAGATATAATAACGGTGTTATAATAACGGCGTTATCGAAGGCGGGGAGCAATGAAAAACGAATCGATTAAGCAAAAAATATTGGAATGCGCCAAAGCGGAGTTCATGGAAAAGGGCTTTGCCGATGCTTCTATGCGCACGATTGCGGAAAAAGCGGGGTTCACAACGGGAATTTTATACAGCCGCTTTGCGGATAAGGACGAAATCTTCCGTGAGCTGGTAAGTGACGGCGCCACCGAGCTATATGACTATTTTTGCTTTTTGCAGGATGAATTTGCTTCCTTTGAGCCGGAGAGACAAAAGGCGGAGATGCATGACTATGTGGATGAAAAAGTCGATTATATGCTCGACATCATCTACAAGCATTTCGATGCGTTCAAGCTCATTATCTGCAAGAGCAGCGGTTCAAGCTATGAAAATTACGTCGATAAAATGGTCGAGGTAGAGACGCGGAACACCGTTCGCTTTATGGAGGTGCTCCGAGGCTTGGGTATTTCTGTGAACGAGGTGCGGGCGGATTTGAATCATATGCTTGCCAGCGCGCTTTTCGGCGGAATGTTTGAGATTGTGGCGCACGATTTCCCGAAAGAGGATGCGGTCATCTATGTGAAGCAGCTTCAGGAATTTTTCAACGCCGGCTGGGATAAATTGTTGGGATTGTCATAAATCCCATCCTTTTTGCCACGGAGTTAGTTTTGACAAACTCTGCGAAAGCTATATTTTTTAGGAGGTGGTTCGTCTTTGCAAACTTCAAAAAGAAATCGGGAACGGAGGAGAGAAGAATGAAGAAGAACAAAAGCTTTTCTGAGCTTATGGAATATGCGGGAAAGCATAAAATCCTCACGTATTCCTCTTGGGTGCTGTCCGCGGTAAGCGCGCTTCTTGCGCTTGTGCCGTTTGTGTACATTTGGCTGATTATCAAAGAGGTCATCGAGGCGGGCGGCGATTTTTCCGGGACGTCGGATATCATACATAACGGCTGGATGGCGGTGATTTTCGCGCTTGTCTCCATGGCGGTGTATTTCGGCGCGCTGATGTGCTCGCATCTTTCGGCATTCCGCGTGGCGAGCAATATCCGCAGAAAAGCGATGAAGCACGTGACGGAGCTGCCGCTCGGATTTATGGAGGAAATGGGCAGCGGACGGGTGCGCCGGATTGTGAACGAATCGAGCGCCGCGACCGAAACCTATCTTGCGCATCAGCTCCCGGATATGGCGGGCGCGATTGCGACGCCGGTCGGAATGCTCGTCATTCTGTTTGTTTTTGACTGGCGGCTGGGACTTCTCAGCCTCGTTCCGACGCTGGTCGCGTTCGGAATCATGGCGAAGATGACGGGGCGCGGCATGGCGGAAAAGATGAAGCAGTATCAGTGCGCGCTTGAAGATATGAACAATGAGGCGGTGGAATATGTCAGGGGAATCCCTGTCGTCAAGACCTTCGGACAGACGGTGTTTTCTTTCAAACGGTTTAAAGGCTCCATCGACCGCTATAACACATGGGTTGTAGCATATACCAAAGAACTGATGCGGCCGATGCTTTGGTTCACGACGGCAATCAACAGCGTCTTTGCGCTGCTCATCGCCGCGGGACTTCTGATTACGGGTCACAGCGCGGCGGAGCCGGCATTTCTCATGAATCTGATTTTCTATATCATCTTTACGCCGATCATTTCGGTGACGCTCAACAAGGTCATGTATATGAGCGAAAACACGCTGATCGTGAACGACGCGCTGACACGGATTCATTCGATTCTTGATTTGCAGCCTCTGCCTGAGCCTGCAAACCCGCAGCTTCCTCGGGACAATTCGGTGGAGTTTGACGATGTTTCGTTCCGTTACCGCGGAGCCGATACCGACGCTGTGAGCCATGTGTCTTTTTCCGTGCGTCCCGGGCAGACCGTTGCGCTTGTCGGACCTTCGGGAGGCGGAAAAACGACGGCTGCGGGACTGATTTCCCGCTTTTGGGATGTAAAGGACGGCGCAGTCAAGGTGGGCGGCGTGAATGTCAGGAATCTGGAAAAGAAGCGCCTGATGGATACGGTTGCGTATGTGTTTCAGGATAGCCGGCTTTTGAAAACCTCCATATTTGAAAATGTGAGGCTCGGAAAGCCGGAGGCGACAAGGGAAGAGGTTCTTGCGGCGCTTCACAGTGCGCAGTGCGACGATATCATAGAGAAGCTGCCGGAGGGCATCGATACGGTCGTGGGCACCGGCGGCGTTTATCTCTCGGGCGGTGAACAGCAGAGGATTGCGATTGCCCGTGTGATGCTGAAAAACGCTCCGGTTTTGGTGCTGGACGAAGCCACGGCTTTTGCCGACCCCGAAAACGAATATATGGTGCAGAAGGCGTTTGAGCGGCTGGCCAAGGATAAAACCGTCATCATGATTGCGCACAGGCTGACGACGGTCAAAAACGCGGATTGCATCTATGTGATGAAGGACGGCGGCATTGCGGAAAGCGGCACGCATGAAAAGCTTTTGGAGAACGACGGCCTTTATAAAAAGATGTGGGACGATTATCAGACTTCCGTGAGCTGGAAGGTAGGAGGTGCGGTATGATAAATTTTCTGATGAAAAAATACGCGCTTTCGCGAAACGGCGCGAAGGATCTTATCAAAGCGACGGCTTCCTGCACGCTTTCCAATATCGTTCTGATGCTTCCCGTCAGTCTTTTGTATCTGCTGGTAGACGATCTTTACGGCGGCGGCGTGCCGAAATCGCATGACTGGATTTACATCGTGGGGATTGCGGCGGCGCTTGTGCTGATTTTCCTGACCGCATGGTGGCAGTATAATGCGACCTATTTTGCGACCTATAAGGAGAGTGCCGTGCGCCGCGTGACGCTTGCGGAAAAGCTCCGTAAGCTCCCGCTTGCCTTTTTCGGCAAAAAGGACCTTTCCGATCTGACAAGCACGCTGATGGCGGACTGCGCGACGCTGGAAACGGCGTTCTCGCACTGGATTCCCGAGTTTTTCGGCTCGATTATTTCCACCGTGCTGATTGCGGTTTGTATGCTCTTCTACGATTATCGGATGGCGCTTGCCGCGCTTTGGGTGCTTCCCGTAGCGCTTGCCATCGTCGCCTTTTCCAAAAAGGTGCAGAACTATTTTACAAGAAGACAGATGAAAGCCAAGATGGCGCTTGCCGACGGCATTCAGGAATGCCTTGAAACGGTGCGCGATCTCAAATCCAACAATGCGGAAGGCACTTATCTCAGAGGACTTGACCGTAAAATTAAAGCGGTGGAAGGCCGCGCAATCAAAAGCGAGCTTGGCGCCGCGATGTTTGTCGTCACGGCGGGTATGCTGTTGAAGCTGGGAATCGCTACGACGGCGCTTGTCGGAGGCTCGCTCCTGATAAAAGGCGAGCTGCCTGTTATGACGTTTTTCATGTATCTGCTCGTGGTGTCGAGGCTGTATGACCCGATGTCGGGCGCGCTGCAAAATCTTGCCGCGATTCTTTCGACGCAGATCAACATCGACCGTATGAGGGAAATCGAAGAGTATCCCATCCAACCGGGAACCGCCGATTTCCACTCGAACGGATATGATATCGAGTTCAAAAACGTCGGTTTTGCCTATAACAGCGGCGAAACGGTGCTGAAAGACGTATCCTTCACGGCAAAACAGGGCGAGGTCACAGCTCTTATCGGTCCGTCGGGCGGCGGAAAATCCACGGCGGCAAAGCTTGCGGCGCGTTTTTGGGATGTCGGACACGGCGTCATTACCGTTGGCGGCACGGATGTGAAAACCGTCGATCCGGAGAAGCTGCTCTCGGCTTATTCGATTGTGTTTCAGGATGTGACGCTTTTCAACAATACGGTGATGGAGAATATCCGGATCGGCAGACAGGGGGCAAGCGACGAGGAGGTCATGCGCGCAGCCAGCGAGGCGCGGTGTGATGAATTTGTGTCAAGGCTGCCGAACGGTTATCAGACGATGATCGGAGAAAACGGCTCCACATTGTCCGGCGGCGAGCGTCAGCGGATATCCATTGCCCGCGCGCTTTTGAAGGATGCGCCGATTATCCTGCTCGACGAAGCCACGGCCTCGCTCGACGCGGAAAACGAAACGGAGATTCAAGAGGCGATTTCGAGACTCGTCAAGGATAAGACGGTGCTGATTATCGCCCATCGCATGAGAACCGTCGAGGGCGCGGATAAGCTTGTCCTTTTGCGGGACGGCTTGGTTGCAGAAGAAGGCAGTCCGGCGGAGCTGATCCGGAAGAACGGATTTTATGCGAAGATGGTTGCGCTGCAAAAACAAAGCGGCGAATGGACGATCAGCGGATAAGACAGCTCGCAGCATTTTTCATGGCATATAAAAACGGAACACGGATTCAAGCCGAATCCGTGTTCCGTTTTTTGATATGTAGGGTGTTTTTCATTCGGAAAAGAGGAAAACAAGCAGACGGACGGTCTCTTCAATCATTTCCGTGTAATCGATATACGGATGCCGGTGATATACCGCTTCATGACAGAGTGTTTCTATCAGATTGTAGGCAATATGGGTTTTTTCTTTGAGATGCGGCACATGGATGCCGCCGGCCTCCAAATAGTCCGAGACGGCTTCCGTGATTTCGTGCTCCAGCTCCATGAAACGCGAATGGACGTCCCCGTCGAGATGGCTCATGGCGATCATTTCCTCATGCGCCGCAAGATTTTCCCGGTGCGACTGTATGGAAATTTGAATCAGGCTTCGCGCCTCTGCTTCGATATCGACAGAGTCCGTCATGGTTTTCAGAGCCTCTTCCATAGGACGGAATACGTTGGTAAAATACAGTCTCAGAGCATGCATCAGAATGTCTTTTTTGTCCTTGAAATAGCTGTAAACGATTCCCGTGGAGACGCCGGCCAGCTTTGCGATTTCGACGGTGGTGGTTTTGTAGTATCCTTTTTCGCCGAATGCCCTCAGTCCGGCTTCTATGATTTTGTTCTTTTTTTCAATCGCATTGACCTTTTGTGGTTCTCTGATTTCCGCCATACAATCACCTCTTTGTTTTTATCAGTATAGCACGGAAAAAGAAAAAAGTCAAATTCAATATGAAATATATTTCATACTACTTGACAAACGGAGAAAATCAGGCGTATAATGCAATGTGAAATAAATTTCATATAAAAGGAGACGGAAATGGCAATCGTAGAATTCAAAGGCGTCAGCCGGATATACAAAAGCGGAGATCATGAATTAAAGGCGCTTGACAATGTGGATATGCGCTTGGAGGAGGGTAAATTTGTCGTCATTTTGGGTCCCAGCGGTGCGGGAAAAAGCACGCTGCTCAATCTGCTCGGCGGCTTGGACAGCCCCACAAGCGGGACGATTCTTGTCGACGGAAAGGATATTTCGACATTGACAAACGACGAGCTGGCGGATTACCGTGCCTCGAAGGTGGGATTTGTCTTTCAGTTTTATAATCTGATTCCGACGCTGACGGTGCTTGAAAATGTTTCGCTTGTCCGCGATATTGCAAAGGATGCGCTGGAACCGAAGAAGATGCTTGAAGAGGTGGAGCTGGGCGATCATCTCCATCATTTTCCGTCCGAGCTTTCCGGCGGCGAGCAGCAGCGTGTCTCTATCGCCCGGGCTTTGGCGAAAAATCCGAAAATCCTGCTTTGCGACGAGCCGACCGGCGCGCTCGATTCGGGAACCGGCGTGCTTGTTTTGAAGCTGCTTTTGTCGATGGCGCGCAGCTACGGCAAAACGATTGTCATTGTCACGCATAATCAGAATATCGCAAAGATGGCGGATGTCGTAATCCGGGTCAAAAACGGAAAAATCAAATCGTGCGAAGAGCAGGCCTCTCCCATGAGCGCGGACGAAGTGGAGTGGTGATATGTTGTTTCGGAAATTAGTAAGAACCGCTTTGAAATACAAAGCGCAGTTTATTTCCATGATTGTCATGGTTGCGCTCGGCGTCGGCGTGTTCGTCGGCTTCAATATCGAGTGGAACAGCATCGGAGAGAACACGCAGTCCTATTTTGAAAAGACCGATTTCGCCGATTACCGGATTTATTCGGAGGGCGGCTTTTCCTCGGAGGATGTCGACAAGGTCAAGGCCATCGCGGGCGTTGACGGTGCGACGCGCTGGCTCGCGGTCGGGGCGGATGTGAAAAATACCGGAAAATCGCTTGCGCTGAACGTCGTCGAAAATTATGGGATATCTTCGTTTCTTGTGATTGACGGAGAAGGGTACGACAAGGATTCCGACGGCATGTGGTTTTCAGACCAGTTTGCGGAAAAAAACGGGATTTCCGTGGGAGATTTTCTTACGCTGTCTTATAAAAATGCCGAGATTGGCGCGCGCGTCGTCGGACTTGTGAAGGCTTCCGAATATATGGTGTGTGTCGCGGACGACAATCAGATTATGCCCGACTATTCCTCATACGGCTATGCGTTTGTCTCGCCGGAGGCGATGAAGGCCGCGCTCGGCGGATATGAGTTTTATCCGCAGATTTACATAAAATCCTCGCTTGAAAAAACGGAGATGGAAGAAAAAATCAACGATGCGCTCGGCAAGACCACGCTTGTGCTCTCGAAGGACGAAAACATGGCATATATGTCGGCGCAGAGCGAAATGGAGGAAGGGCAGACCATGGGTTCGGTGCTTCCCGTGCTCTTTCTGCTGATTGCCCTGCTTACCATGGTCACGACGATGCACCGTATCACGGCGAATGAAAAGACGCAAATAGGGACGCTCAAAGCGCTCGGCTTCCGTGACAGGCGGATTCTGCGGCACTATACCTCTTATGGTTTTGTCATCGGGCTTGTGGGTACGGTGATCGGTATTGCGCTCGGGTACGGAATCGCGGCGGTTATCATCAGCCCGCAGGGCGCGATGGCCACTTATTTCGACCTGCCGGAATGGAAGCTTGTCATGCCGTGGTTCTGCTATCCGGTGATTGTCGGAATCGTGCTTTTTCTGACGCTGATCGGCTTTTTGTCGGTGAAGAGGATGCTGAAAGGGACTGCCGCCGAGGCGCTTTTGCCCTATGTGCCGAAAAAGATGAAAAAGACGGCGCTGGAAAAGACGCGCCTATGGGATAAAATGTCCTTCGGTACAAAATGGAATCTGCGCGATATCTTCCGGCATAAGTCGCGTTCGGCGATGACACTCATCGGCGTTATCGGCTGTATGATACTACTTGTCGGGGGCCTCGGAATGCGGGATACGGTCACAGGTTTTACCGAGCTTTTATATCAGGACATCACGAACTACAAATCGCGGATCAATCTCACGGAGACGGCGTCGAATGAAGACGCTGTGGCGATTGCGGAACAGTATGAGGGCGATATGCTCGCTTCTTCCAGCATTCAGTATAAAGGAAGAACCGTTGCGCTTGAAATATACGACATATCGCACGACAAGATGCGGTTCGCAGACGAGGATAATCATCTTATCGAGCTTGGAGATGAGGGCGCATATATCTGTATCCGCATGGCAAACGAGGGCGTGAAGGTCGGCGACACGATATCCTTCTCGCCGTACGGAAGCGACCGAAGCTATGAGGTGCGGGTTGCCGGCATTATCCGCTCTATGATGACCGAGAGCATCACCATGACAAGAAGCTACGCGGAATCGGCAGGCATCGAATATCATATCGGCGCGGTTTTCACCGATGCGGCGCCGGAGGAAATTGCTCAGAACGAGGCAATCGCCGGCAAGCAGACAAAGCAGGCGATTGTGGATTCCTTCGACAGCTTTTTGGAAGTGATGGACATGATGATCTTTATTTTGGTGCTGGCTGCCGTTGTGCTCGGACTTGTGGTGCTGTATAATCTCGGAACGATGAGCTATACCGAGCGGTATCGGGAGCTTGCGACGCTGAAAGTAGTCGGCTTTCGGGATAAACAGATCGGAAAGCTCTTAATCAGTCAGAACATTTGGCTGACCGTAATCGGGATTCTGATCGGACTGCCTGCGGGTGTCGGCGTGCTGGCCTATCTGCTTACAGCGCTCGGCAGCGAGTATGAGATGAAAATGACCGTCGGGGCACTGACGTACTGCGTGAGCATTCTGCTGACTTTCGGCGTGTCGTTTCTTGTGAATTTCTTTATTGCGAGAAAAAATCGCAAAATCGATATGGTAGAAGCCCTGAAAGGCAGGGAATGAGGAGGTATTTATGCTGAAAATCGTAATGAAAATCGACGGAATGGCCTGCGGCATGTGCGAGGCGCATGTCAACGACGCGCTGCGGCGCGTGGACGGCGTGAAGAAGACGAGCTCTTCTTATTCAAAAGGGCAATCCGAGGTGATTGCCGAGGACGCGGTGGATACGGACCGGCTGCGCGCGGCGGTGGAGGAAACGGGCTACAAAGTATTGTCCATCAGCGCCGTGCCGTATGAAAAGAAGGGACTTTTTTCCCGATTCAAAAAATAAAAGCCGAAAAAAGCGACGGTTTTTGACCGTCGCTTTTTGTGTGAATTGCATATTTATTCCGTAAGACCGTTCTAAAAATCATGCCGAACACTTTTGTGTTCGGCATGATTTGTTTGGTTGCGGGGGCGGGATTTGAACCACACGACCTTCGGGTTATGAGCCCGACGAGCTACCAGGCTGCTCCACCCCGCGATATCTTGGTGCCGGAAACCGGGATCGAACCGGTACGGGATATAAGTCCCACGGGATTTTAAGTCCCGGGCGTCTGCCTGTTCCGCCATTCCGGCGTAATTCGGTTGCCTGCCCATTTATCATATCACGTTCCGGCGGGTTTGTCAACCATATTTTTGCAAAAAATAAAATTTTCATTCGACAAACGCGAAATTCCGTGATTTCCGCATTTTTCCTGTGTTTCGGTTGACATCATATCGGAATCGGGATATAATAATTGACGGAAAATTCGTGCGTAATATAAAATTTTTTGCCAAAAATGATGAAAGGGGCTGTCATTATGGATATCCGGAAGATTCTTTCCGCCGTCGACCACACTTTGCTTTCTCCGGTCGCCACACAGGCCGAGATTTACGCTCTTTGCGATGAGGCGATTGCGTATCGCACCGCTTCCGTCTGTATTCCGCCGGCTTTTGTCGCATCGGTGCGGGATTATGTCACGGATAAAATGCGGGTTTGTACGGTCGTGGGTTTTCCGAACGGCTATTGCACGACCGCGTCTAAGGTATATGAGACACAAGACGCGACCGGAAACGGTGCGGACGAAATCGACATGGTCATCAACATCGGATGGCTCAAAGATAAAAAATATGCCGAGCTGCTATCCGAGATCAAAGCGGTGAGAGAGGCGTGCATGGGGAAAATTCTCAAGGTGATCGTTGAGACCTGTCTGCTCACCGAGGAAGAAAAAATCAAAGTCTGCGGGCTTGTCGGCGCCTCCGGCGCGGATTATATCAAAACGAGCACCGGCTTTTCGTCCGGCGGCGCGACAAGAGAGGATATCCGGCTTTTTGCCATGCACCGCACACCGACGCTGAAAATCAAGGCTGCCGGCGGGATTTCTTCATTGGAGGACGCGGAGGCGATGCTGTCGCTCGGTGCGGACAGACTCGGGACGAGCCGAATAATAAAAATCGTAAAAGCGCTTGAAAAATCCGAAATATCCATCGGATAAGAAAGGAAAGGGAATATGGCTACACCTCATATTGCGGCGGAAAAAGGGGATTTCGCAAAGACCGTGCTGATGCCGGGAGATCCGCTGCGTTCAAAATTCATCGCCGAGACTTATCTTGAAAATCCTGTGCTGGTCAACAATATCCGTGGTATCCAAGGATATACGGGGACGTGGCGGGGAACGCGCGTTTCCGTCATGGCAAGCGGCATGGGAATGCCCTCGATGGCGATTTACAGCTATGAGCTTTACAAATTTTTTGACGTGGACAACATCATCCGCATCGGAACGGCGGGCGCGATTTCCGAGGGGCTGCATCTGCGCGATGTCGTCGCAGGACTCGGCGCCTGCACCAATTCCGATTTTGCCGCCCAGTACAAGCTTCAAGGTACCTATGCGCCGACGGCAAGCTATCGGCTTCTCAAAACGGCGGATGCCGTGGCGCAGTCGCTTGGGACTGCGCTGTATGTCGGCAACATCCTATCGGAGGATACGTTTTATCACGACGATCCCATGGCATCCCGTGAATGGGCGAAAATGGGCGTACTCGCGGTGGAAATGGAGGCGGCCGCACTGTATATGAATGCGGCAAGACTTGGAAAGCACGCGCTTGCCATATGCACCATATCCAATCATCTGCTGACCGGAGAGGAAACCACTGCCGAGGAACGGCAAAGCTCTTTCACACAGATGATGGAGCTTGCACTCGGCACGGCGTCGGCGCTTGAACGCGACTGAATAAACCGGAAATCTGAGGTGAATGGTATGCGAATGACCGATATTTTGGAAAAAAAGCGGGACGGCGGCGAGCTGTCGCGCGCGGAGCTTGAATTTTTTGTGCGGGGACTGACGTCGGGAGAGATTCCGAATTATCAGATATCGGCGTGGCTTATGGCGGTTTATTTTCGCGGCATGAGCGACCGGGAGCTTGCGGATATCACCGAGCTTATGGCGCATTCCGGCGATGTGACCGATCTTACACCGCTCGGGGACCGCACGGCAGATAAGCACAGCACGGGCGGTGTCGGGGATAAAACGACGCTGATTGTAGCGCCGCTCGTGGCCTGCCTCGGCGGGATTGTCGCCAAAATGTCGGGCAGAGGGCTCGGTTTTACCGGCGGTACCGTCGATAAGCTCGAATCGATTCCCGGCTTTCGCACGGAGCTTTCCTCGGAAGAATTCCTTGCCACGGCGGCGGCTCACGGACTTTGCGTGGTCGGTCAGTCCGGCAATCTCGCTCCGGCGGACAAGAAGCTGTACGCGCTGCGCGACGTGACGGCGACGGTGGAGTCGATTCCGCTGATTGCGTCGAGCGTCATGTCCAAAAAGCTGGCGGCCGGAGCACGCTCCATCGTGCTCGATGTCAAAGTCGGAAGTGGCTCCTTTATGAAGGATATCGGGAGTGCCAGACTTCTGGCGGAGAAAATGACGGCGATCGGGAAGTCCGCAGGCCGGCGTATGGCAGCGGTGCTCACGAATATGGATGTACCGCTCGGACATGCGGTCGGAAACTCGCTCGAGGTGGCGGAGGCGGTTCGCGTGCTGGAGGGAAGAGGTCCCGCAGATCTTGCCGAGGTATCGCTGACGCTCGCATCGCATATGCTGTCCCTTGCGACCGGGGAAGAACCGGGCTTGGCAAGAGTGCGGTGTGAGCGTGCGCTTGCGGACGGCTCCGCCAAGAGGAAGCTCTGTGAAATGGTTTTGGCGCAGGGCGGCGACGCCTCTTATATCGAGAATCCCGACCGGTTTCCGAAAGCGGAGATTGTGACCTGCGTTCTGTCGCCGTGCGAGGGCTACCTTTCGCATATGAACGCGGAGAAAATCGGCGCGGCAAGCTCCGTTCTCGGTGCAGGACGTGAGAAAAAAGGAGATGCCGTCGATCACAGCGCGGGAATTGTGCTGTTCAGGAAAACGGGCGAATATGTGAAGCGGGGCGAGACGATTGCCGAGCTGCATACAAGCGACCGCGAAAGGGTTCCGGAGGCGGAGAGCATTTTTCTTGCCGCACTTGCTTTTTCCGAGGAAAAGCCGGCGCCGCAGAAGCTCATTTATGATGTCATCGGATAATGTGCATTTCCGTAGGGGAACGGTATGTGGGTTCTGCTTGCTTTTTTATCCGCGCTGTTTGCGGGAGTGACGTCGGTCCTTGCTAAAATCGGCATCAGAAAGACGGATTCCTCCGTTGCGACGGCGATTCGTACCGTGATTGTATTGCTTTTTTCATGGCTCATGGTATGGATTGTCGGTTCGTCGGATACGCTTGCGTCAATCGACGGAAAATCGTTTTTGTTTCTGATCCTTTCGGGACTGGCGACGGGCGCGTCTTGGCTCTGCTATTTCAAGGCGCTCTCTGTGGGGGATGTGAACAAGGTGGTGCCGGTCGATAAATCGTCCGCGGTGCTGTCCATTCTCCTCGCGATTGTGATCTTCGGTGAGACGGAACATCTTGCCATGAAGCTGACCGGAACGCTGCTGATTGCCGTCGGAACCTATCTTATGACGCTTCGGAAAAAGAACGAGGGTATCTCTCAAAATGGGAATTGGTTCCCGTGGGCGGCCGGCTCCGCTGTTTTTGCGGCGCTGCAATCGGTGCTGGCGAAAATCGGTGTCGAAAATGTGGAATCGAATCTTGCGACGGCGATTCGCACCACGGTCGTGCTGGTCATGGCATGGCTTGTCGTGTTTTGTACGCGAAAAACCGGAGAAATCCGGCATATTCCGAAGAGAGAGCTGCTTTTCATCTGCCTTTCGGGAATCGCGACGGGCGCATCATGGCTGTGCTATTATCGGGCACTGGCGATGGGGCAGGCGAGCGTCGTGATTCCCATCGATAAGCTCAGTATCGTTGTGTCAGTGGCGTTTGCGTATTTTGCATTCGGGGAGGAGCTGACGAAAAAATCCGCGGCGGGACTTGCGCTCATCGTCGTCGGGACGCTGGGCATGGCGATTTTCCGATGATGACAGAAAGGACGCGATATGGAGCATCGGATTGTATTTTTACCGAAAGAAATGTGGCGGGATCACGTGGTCCCGATCTGCTATACGACAAACGAATATTATGACGTCGCGGCCGAGCGGCGTTCGGACGGATTTGCCGTTTCCGTGGAGAAAAAGCCGCTTGCCGTACCCGTCACGCATACGCCGGAGGAATACGATTTTCCGGATAAGCTGTATGCCGATTGGCGGCAGGATGCCGGTGCTTGGGGCATTGTCGAGGGCGGAAAGCTTGTCGCCGTGATAGAGACATGCCCTGAGACATGGTCGAACCGGCTCCGCGTGACAGAGCTGTGGGTAGCGGAAAGCCATCGGCACCGCGGCATCGGGCACGCCCTGATGGAGCTTGCCAAAAATCAGGCAGTGGCGGAGGGGCGGCGTGCGGTCATTTTGGAAACGCAGTCCTGCAACGTAAGCGCGGTCGGCTTCTATCTGCACGAGGGCTTTACTCTCATTGGACTTGACACCTGCTGTTACAGCAACCGAGACATCGAAAGGCGCGAGGTTCGTTTGGAGCTCGGCTGGTTTCCCGTGCCGTCGGATTTGAAAGAGAGCGAATAAAAACAGCCCCGTGAAATCACGGGGCTGTTTTTATAGGAATATCGTTTCCGTCGCGAGTTTCTCTCGGAAAGCCGCGTCGTGCTCCACAAAAAGCATCGTTGGGTGAAAGCGTTCCAGCAGCTCTTCGATTTGGATGCGGGAAAATACGTCGATATAATTGAGCGGCTCATCCCAAATGTAGAGATGCGCCTCTTCACAAAGGGAGCGTGCCGAACGGCCGCCGGAGAATTTCCGGGTCCGTGCCGATGAGGGAAAGCTCGCGTTCAAGCATCCAGCTTTCGCATTCCGGACGGTGTGCGTACAGGATGTCGGCCGTGAGCTGCGAGGAATCCGCCGCTTCATAGGGGAACAGGTCGAACGGGACAGGCGACAAAATCGTTCCGCGGTATTCGTACCGATTCATCATCAGGCGGAAAAGGGTGGTCTTGCCGCGGCCGTTTCTTCCGATGAAACCGAGCTTCCAGTCCGTGTCGATTTGGAAGCTTGCATTTTCATAGATATTGTCGTGGCTGCCGTCATAGGCAAAGGTGAGATTTGTGATTTTTATGGTTGACATGAGAGCCCTCCTTTCCGGATGCAAACAATATGAGCCGCAGGAAAACATGATTATCCTGCGGCTCATATTCTGCTCCGTGAGAACGGCTCACGGCGAAATTATGATAAGGCGAAAAGATATCCGTTTTCCTGCTGCGGCGCAAAAACACCGGACGAAAGGGAAGCCTTCGCCTTTTTCGGGGCTTGCGCCGAATGATTTCAGCGGGAAATACGAAGCATCTTTTCATCTCCAATCGTGTCGTTTTTTTCAGTATAAAGAAAAGCTTCGGCTTTGTCAAGGGAGAGAATAAAAAATGCGGAATTTCCGATTTATCTTTTTATTTGATGTTGCTTTTCTCATTTGTTTGCGCTATAATAGTAAAGTCTGTGAAAGAGGAATTTCTTTCCGTGGAAAAGAAAAAACGCACTTGCTCACGTGCGTCTTCTTTGGAGCAGGCGACGGGAATCGAACCCGCATATTCAGCTTGGGAAGCTGATGTTCTGCCACTGAACTACGCCTGCAAAAAAACTCCGGCAAGCGGAGTTTTTGGAGCTAATGGGGGGACTCGAACCCCCGACCTGTTGATTACGAATCAACTGCTCTACCAACTGAGCCACATTAGCGGGTGATTTTTAGCATGGACTATTTTATCATAACAAAACCGGTTTGTCAACAAAAAAATGAAAATATTCAAAGAATTTCTGAAAAGGATATCAAAAGAATGAAGCTAACGGACATTGCCGCGGTTCGCTCCCTGATGGAAAAGCATGGGATTTCACCGCAGAAGCGATACGGACAGAATTTCCTTGTGAATGAAAGCATCGTGAACCGAATCGCGGATACGGCGGGGGACGGTGACGGGGAGCTCGGCATTCTCGAGATCGGGCCCGGCATCGGAACGCTGACCGAAAAGCTTGCCGAGCGGTACCGCAGGGTCGTTGCGATTGAGATCGACAAAAGCCTTCTGCCGGTGCTTTCGGAGACGCTTGCGGACTGTGAGAATGTAAAGATACGAAACGGCGACGCGATGAAAACGGATTTTTCCGCGCTTGTGCGCGAGGAATTCGGCGATATGCGTGTCGCGGTCTGCGCGAATCTGCCGTATTACATCACCTCGCCTATCCTCATGCGCCTGCTTGAAACGGAAGGCCTTTTTGAATCCGTGACGGTCATGATTCAAAAGGAGGTCGCGGACAGGCTTTGCGCCGCGCCGGGGACGCCGGAATACGGCGCCATCACGGCGGCATGTGCCTACTATGCGCACACGGAAAAGTGCTTTGCCGTTTCTCCCGCGAACTTTGTTCCGCCGCCGAAGGTGACCTCCGAGGTGATCCGGATGAACCTTTACGGTGCCGCGCCCGTACAATGTAAGAGCAAGGAGAATTTGTTCCGCGTGATTCGCGGGGCTTTCGCCAAACGGCGGAAAACGCTCGCCAATTCTCTCGCGGGGGAGACCTCGAAGCGGACAAAAGCGGAGATCGAGGCTGCTCTTGTTTCGCTGGGATACCGCGCGGATATCCGCGGCGAGGCGCTCGGGCTTTCGGATTTTGCGCGGATTTCCGACCAGATTGAGCTTTGAACCGTTAAAAATACAGAGCAGGAGGCTTTTATGAACGAAAAGCTTGTATCATTTAAAGAATGGATAAAGGGGAAGCATGTGGCGCTTGTCGGTATGGGTATCAGCAACCGCGCGGCGGTGGATTTTCTTCTGTCGTGCGGAGCGCGGCTTACCGCACGTGACAAAAATCCTGCGCCGGACGCGGAAACCGTGGATTTCCTCCGCGCGCGCGGCGTGCGTATGATTTATGAGGAGAGCTATCTTTCGGATATCGACGAGGACGTGATTTTCAAGTCGCCCGGCATCCGATATGACGTGCCGGAGCTGCTGCATGCCGGAGAACGCGGTGCTGTCGTGACCTCGGAAATGGAGGTTTTCTGCGCGCTTTGCCCATGCCGGATTTTTGCTGTGACGGGCAGCGACGGCAAAACGACCACGACGACCGTGATTTCCAAAATGCTGGAACGCGCGGCGGAAAAAAACGGTGCGCGCGTCTTTCTCGGCGGCAACATCGGAACGCCGCTGCTTCCCGTGATCGAGGAGGTCGGGGAAGCGGACTTCGCCGTGCTGGAGCTGTCGAGCTTTCAGCTGCATACGATGAAATTTGCGCCGTATTCGGCGGTGATTACCAATATCACGCCCAATCACCTCAACTGGCACACGTCGATGGAGGAATATACCGACTGCAAACGGAATATCTGGCGGTATCAGACGGGAGAGTGCCGCCTCGTTCTCAATGCGGAAAATGGGCTGACGCGCGCGATGGCGGATGAGGCGCCGTCTAAGGTGACGCTGTTTTCCTCAAAACAAAAGCCCGAGTATCCGAATTCCTGCTATTATAAGGATAACGCGATTTGGTATTATGACGGGACGGAGCATTTTGTCATGAACCGCTCCGATATCAAAATCGTCGGAATGCACAACGTGGAAAATTATATGGCGGCAATTTCCGCCGTTTGGGGAATCGTCGGTACCGGGGATATGACGGAGGTCGCGCGCACCTTCGGCGGTGTCCGTCACCGCATCGAGCTTGTCGCGGAAAAGAACGGCGTGAAGTTCTATAACAGCTCGATTGACACAAGCCCGACGAGAACGCTTGCGGCGCTTTCCTCTTTTGAGGAAAAGCTTATCGTGATTGTCGGCGGCTATGACAAGCACATCCCGATTGAGCCTTTGATTGCGCCGCTTGCCGCGAAGGCAAAATTCGTCGTGGCGACGGGCGATACCGGCATGCAGGTGCTGGAAAAGCTTGTGGCGGCCGGCTATCCGCGCAGCAGCATCGCTTACATAGGGAGCTTTGACGACGCGGTGCGCTATGCGGCGGGACGCGCAAAGAGCGGCGATACCGTGCTTTTGTCTCCCGCAGCGGCAAGCTTTGACGCTTTCCCGAATTTCGAGCGGCGGGGCGACCGTTTTACGGAGCTTGTAAAGGAATTATAAGAATCCTATAAAAAGAAAGGAAAAATAACATGCAGACAAAACAGCTTTTGACCGACCTGTGCGGACTTATGTCCGTCGTCGGATTCGAGTCGTATGACGAGACGGCGCTCACGCGGCTTGTCGGGCCGTATTTCGACGAGCATGAGTACGACGCGGTCGGCAATCATATTTTCATAAAGCGCTGTGGAAAGGAAAACGCAAAAAAGCTTTTCATCGACACCCATTATGACGAGGTGGGACTGCTTGTAAAGGGCATCACGGACGACGGCCATCTGCGCGTATGCTCGCAGGGCGGCGTGGATGCCCGCATTCTGCCCGCCTCGGAGGTTGTCGTATACGGGCAAAAGCCGCTTCGCGGCATCGTTTTGACAAAGCCACGCGAGCTTATGACCGGAGACGAGAGCTCCCGTCTTGTTCCCGTGACGGAGCTGCTCATCGATACGGGACTTGGCAAGGAGGAAGCGGAAACGCTGACGCCCGTCGGCACACCGGTGGGCTTCGAGCCGGAATATACGGAGCTTGCGGGCGGATATCTCGCCGGAAAGGGCTTCGACAACAAATGCTCCGCCGCCGCGGTGCTCGCGGCGCTGGCGGAACTTGACATGAGCACGATAAACTGCGACATTTATTTTTCGATGTCCGCCCGCGAGGAGGTCGGACACCGTGCCGTGACGGCCGCGGCATTCCGCATCCGACCGGATGCGGCGCTTGTGCTCGATGTGACCTTCGGCTTTGCGCCGGAGGGCAAAAAGCCCGGCGATTCCGATATGAAGGGCGGTCCTGCGGTTTCGCTTTCCGCGATTCTGGATAAGCCGCTTACCGATTTTATCCTTGACACGGCGAAAGAGGAGAGCATTCCCGTTCAGACGGTGGTGGAGGCGACGGGCACCGGTACACATGCGGATGAGCTTGTATACGCCGCGGGCGGAATCCCGACGGCACTTGTCGGAATCCCGATTTGGTTCATGCATACGGCGAATGAAATCCTGAATCTGGAAGATGTGGAAAGCACCGCGCGTCTTGTGGCGGCGGTTATCCGAAAAAAATTCGGCGTATCGCCGGAGAAAGAGAGGTGACGAGGATGGAAAGAACGGAACGGATGGAAAATCTTTCCCGTGCCGCAGCGCCGTCCGGTTGTGAGACGGCCGCAGCGGAAATTGTCAAGGCGGAGCTCGGCGGGGTCTGTGACGAAATTACGACGGATAAGGTGGGCAATCTGATTGCGAGAATCGCGCCGAAAAAGGGAAACCCGAAGGGCCGAATCCTGCTTGCGGCGCATATGGACGAGCCGGGCTTCATGGTCAAAAATATCGATGGAGACGGCCGTCTGCGGCTTTCGCTTCTCGGGAATCTTGACACACGCACGCTGTCCGGGCGCAGAGTGACTCTCGTTTCCGGCGTGCGCGGTGTGGTTTCGGCAAAACCGATTCATGCGCAGTCCGGCGATGAGCGTTCAAAGCCGACGCCGGCGGACAAGCTTTATATCGAGCTGGGTGCGAAGGACAAGGCGGAGGCGGAAACGCTTGTCCGCCTCGGGGATTATGGGACGTTCGAGCCAAAATTCACTCCTCTTGCAAACGGACTTTACGCCGGCAAGGCGCTCGGCGGGCGCTCCATGTGCGCGCTCCTCTGTGAGCTTGCGGAGAAAATCCGGGGAGAAGGGCTTGACGCCGAGATGACGGATGAAATATTCCTTGTGTTTTCGGTCAAGCGGGAGATTGCCCGTGCGCAGTTTGCCATCGAAACCGCGGCGTATTCGGTCATGCCGGAAAAAGCGATTGTCTTTGACGCGGCGCCGGCAGCGGACTTCGGCGGCGCATCGGAAACGGCATGCGGCGCGAAGCTTAGGGGCGGCGTTGTGATAGCGCCCGCCGATATGAAAACGCTCTATGACCGCGCAATGTTCGGAGACGCGGTCGCCTGCTGCGAAAAAAGCGGAATCCGGTATCAGTATCCTTCGAGCGCGGCGGGTGCCGGCGGGGAAGGCGGTACCGTCCACAAAACGGCGTCGGGAATCCGCACGCTTTCCCTCGGTATTCCGACGAGAAACCTGCATTCCGGCGCGGAAATCATCGGAACGGCGGATTATGAGGCGGCGCTTTCTCTCGGATTTGAACTTGTCCGCTCTTTTGCACGATGACCGTGGAAAACAGGGATACCGGAATGAAATCTTCCTGCCCATGCAAGAGAACCGGATGTGAAAGACACGGGGACTGTCCCGCATGTATCGGGCATCACAGCCGCGGCCGTATCAGGAAAACCGCGTGCGGAAAAAAGGCTTGTTCGGAGCAGGATGGATTTCTGATAAAATTACAGAATAACGGCGGCGTGCCGCACGGCGCCCGCAGGAAAGGATAAAAAACGATGTTTGCACAGCTTAAAAAATTTGTATATGCACACGGCGTGTCCGGCGACGAGGAGGATATTTCCTCGGTGATCGCTTCGGATATCGCGCCGTATGTGGACAAGGTCTATACCGACGCGATGGGGAATCTCATTGCCTTCAAAAAAGGAAAGGGCGAGAATCCGAAAAAGCTGATGTTTGCCGCACATATGGACGAAATCGGCTTTATGGTGAGCTTCATCGACGACAAGGGATATCTGCGCGTTTCCAAAATGGGCGGCATCAACTATAACGCCGCCGCGTTTTCCGAGGTGGAATTTAAGAACGGAACGCGCGGCGTGATTGTGCCGGACGCGCGCACGGCGGCGAAGGATTTCCGCCCCGAGGTGTTTTATGTCGATATCGGTGCGAAGAGCAAAAAGGACGCGGAGCGCCGCGTGAAGATCGGCGATACCTGCCGCGTGTCCCCGAAGCTCATTCACCTTGCGGGAAGCCGCGTGGCGGGACGTCCGATCGACGACAGAATCGGCTGCCTGATGCTTTTTGAGGCGGCAAAAGCGGCGAAAAGCTTTGAAAATGACACCTATTTCGTGTTTACCGTGCAGGAGGAGGTCGGCGTGCGCGGCGCGAAAACCTCCGCGTTTTCCATCGCGCCCGACTGGGCGGTCGCCGCGGATATCGGCGGCTCCGGCGACGTTCCGAACTGCGCGCCGTTCGAGGTGGTGCTCGGAAAGGGAATCGCGGTCAAGCTCAAAGACGGCATGGTTATTTGTCACAGAAAAATGATTGAGACGATGAAGTCCGTCGCCGAAGCGGGCAAAATCCCGTATCAGCTTGAAATTCTCGAATCCGGCGGCACGGACACCTGCATGCTGCAGCAGGCGGCGGGCGGCTGCATCGCGGGCGCTTTGTCCATTCCGACGCGCTACGGACACAGCGCCGTCGAGGTCGTGGACATGAACGACGTCGCGGGGGGCGTAAAAATCCTTGCGGGACTTTGTGAAACAAGGCTGGGCGAATGAACGTCCCCTTTGAAGCGATAATCGCGGAGCCGTCGGATATCCCGGCGTGGCTGGATCTTGTCACGCGGGTATCGGACAGCTTTCCTGGGCTTGATATGGCGGATTATGCGGAGACGCTGAAAAAGAATATTGCGCGGAAAACGGCGCTCCGTGTGAAATCGGGAGACAAAATGGCGGGCGTTCTGCTGTTTTCACCTGCCCGCCGACAGCTTTCTTTTTTGGCGACGGACCCCGCTTGCCGCCGGTGCGGTGTAGCTTCCTCTTTGATGGCAAAAATGTTGGAGCTGATGCCGGAGGGCGACATCGCGGTGACGACGTTCCGAGAGGACGACGAGAAAGGCACGGCGCCCCGAGCGCTTTACCGGCGCTTCGGGTTTGTGCCCGCGGAGCTGTTTTTTGAGTTTGACTATCCTGTGCAGAGGTTTGTGCTGCATAGAAACTGAAAGGATAACATATGGAGTTTTCAGAAAAAATCATCAAAATTTCCAGGGAAGCGGAGGCGGCGCTCGCTCCCGTTTTTGCGGAAATCGACGCGATTGCATACGACAATACGGCGCGTGTACTGGAAAGCTATCGCCGCCACCGCGTGTCGGAAACGATGTTCGCCGGCACCACGGGGTACGGCTATGGCGACACGGGACGCGACGTGATGGGGGAGATCTACGCCGACGTATTCGGCGCGGAATCGGCGTTTGTGCGCCACAATATCGTCAACGGCACACAGGCGATTTCCACCGTACTGTTCGGACTTCTGCGGCCGGGAGACGTTATGCTTGCGGTGACGGGACGTCCTTATGACACGCTTTCCGAGGTGATCGGAGACAAGACGAAAAACGGAGACGGCTCGCTTGCCGATTTCGGCATCTCCTACGACGAGGTGGCCCTCTTGCCCGACGGAAGCGTGGATTTTGCCGGCATCGAACGCAAGCTGCGTGAGCTTGGTTCCCGTGTCAAGGTTGTGTTTATCCAGCGCTCGAAAGGATATGCGAACCGCCCGACGCTTTCCTCGGAGGAAATCGGCAAAATTGCCGCATTTTCAAAGGCGAGAAGCGACGCCTACGTCGTCGTCGACAACTGCTACGGCGAGTTCTGCGACAGGACGGAGCCGACGGCGCACGGCGCGGATATCGTTGTCGGGTCGCTCATCAAAAATCCGGGCGGCGGCATGGCGCAGACGGGCGGCTACGTGGCGGGGACGGCGCGTGCGGTCGAGCTTGCCGCATATCGCCTGACAACAGTCGGCATCGGCACGGAATGCGGCGCCTCTCTCGGGCAGACACGCGATATCTGCAAGGGTTTTTTCTTCGCGCCGCACGTGGTGGCGCAGGCGAAAAAGACGGCGGCGTTCGCGGCTTATGTCATGGGGACGCTCGGATATGAAGTCGAGCCGAGCTATGACGCGGTGCGCCACGACATCATTCAGACGGTGAAATTCGGGAATCCCGACGGACTTTGCGCGTTTTGCCGCGGTATTCAGTCCGGCTCGCCGGTCGACGCGTTCGTTACGCCGGAGCCGTGGGACATGCCCGGCTACGAGGACAAGGTCATCATGGCGGCCGGTACCTTCGTGCAGGGCGCTTCCATCGAGCTTTCCGCCGACGGACCGCTGCGTCCGCCGTACACGGCGTATTTCCAAGGGGGACTCACGTATGAAAGCGGCAAATACGCGATTATGACGGCGGCGGAAGAGCTGCTTCGGTCATGATACAAGATGCGTCTGTGAAGGTCATATCCGTGCGGGAACAGCCCTCTCTTGCCGGAGAAGCGATATCTTATATCGCCTCAAAATGGGCGAGCGAGAAAAGCCGTCCCGTTTATGAGGACTGCATCGGAAGCTGCATCCACAGTGCCTCGCCTCTGCCGCAGTGGTATCTTTTGACGGCGGGGAGCGCGGTCTGCGGCTGCGCGGGACTGATTCCGAACGATTTTATCAGCCGGATGGATCTGTTTCCGTGGCTGTGCGCACTGTTTGTGGAGGAGCGCTTCCGCGGACATGCGTACAGCTCGCTCCTCATTGAAAAGGCGAAAGCGGACGCTGTGGCGCTCGGATACCGGAATCTGTATCTTGCCACCGATCATGTCGGGTATTATGAGCGGTACGGATTTTCCTATATCGGAACAGGCTATCATCCATGGGGCGAATCGTCGCGGATTTACCGCGCCGAACTGAATTTGTAAAGGATTATGGAAAGAACCGATGATACATAAAATCGAAGAAAAAGACAGGGAAGCGTTTTTGTCGCTGACGCGGGCGTTTTATGCGTCGCCGGCGGTGCTGCATCCGGTGCCGGAGGAATATCATATCGCCGTTTTTGAGGAAATGATGCGCTCGGACGTCTATGCGGAGGGCTATTTGTTTGAACACGAAGGCGCTCCTGCCGGATATGCGCTTCTTGCAAAGACATATTCGCATGAGGCGGGCGGTCTTGTCATTTGGATTGAGGAAATCTACACGGCGCCTGCGTTTCGCGGAAAAGGTCTCGGGCGGGAGTTTTTCGCGTTTCTCGACCGGAAATACGGTTCGACGGCAAAGCGGATGCGTCTGGAAACGGAGCCGGACAACAAAAAGGCGGAGGCGCTGTACCGCAGTCTCGGCTTTGATATGCTCGGATATCGGCAGTTTTACAAAGAATCATAAAAATAAGCAAAAAGGAAGTGTGACAAATGGTAAATGTAGACATAATGGCAAGGGGTGTGCAGGAATACACCGAGCCCGAGACGGGCGAGCGGTTCGACCTGCCGTATCGCGTTTATTTTCCGACGGGATACGACGCGAAAGGGGAAAAACGCTATCCGATGCTGTTTTTCCTGCACGGACACGGCGAGTGCGGCACGGACAACGAACAGCAGATTCGCGTTCTGCATAAGGAAAATCGGTTAATCAATCTCATCATCGAGCGGGACGACTGCATCATCGTGGCGCCGCAGTGTCCCTGTAATATAAAATATGAGTGGGTGCCGCTTGCCCATGCATGGTCGACAGGCTCCCGCGAGCTTACGGAAAAGCCGACGGTCGGACTTTCGGCCGCGATGGCGCTTTTGGATCGCTTTCTCGAAAACGAGGCGGTGGATAAGAAGCGAATCTATACGGCGGGAATTTCCATGGGCGGCTACGGTATGTGGGAGCTGATTACGCGCCGGCCGGAGCTTTTCGCCGCCGCCGTTCCGGTCTGCGGCGCGGGGATTCCGAGTCTTGCCTCCCGCCTTACCGATATCGCGATCTGGGCGTTTCACGGCGCTGTGGATCCCACGGTCCCCGTGAGCGGTTCCCGCGATATGGCGGCGGCCGTTGCTGCCGCAGGCGGTACGAAAATGCGTTATACCGAATATCCGACCGTGGATCACAGCTGCTGGATTCCCGCGTATCAGGAGGAAGGGCTGATCGATTGGCTTTTTGCGCAGTCCAAGTCGTAAATGCAATATATATGAGAAAAATGCACGGATTATTCGTGCATTTTTTTATTTTCGTTCGCTTTATTGCGACAAAATTTTAAGGGCATCGCGCGTATAATGGAAGCATATTCAAAGCAAAGGAAGTGGTCATGTGACGGAGGAGATATACGGGGACGTGCTGTTTCTCATCAATTTCAGCATGGATTTCCTTTCTCTTTACATCGCCGGAAAAATCATGCATTTCAAAATGTCGGCGTGGCGCGTCATTCTCGGCGCCTCGGTGGGGGCGGTGTACGGCGTATGCTCGCTTCTTTTCGACCTCGGCGCGCTATTCAACAATGTGATTACAGTGCTCGTCATGGTGATGATGTGCGCCATCGCCTTCCGCTTCGGCAGCTTTCGCAGCTTTGCCGCGACGGCCGCGCTTTTCTGCGGTATCAGCATGCTCATCGGCGGAATCATGACCGCGGCTTTCACGAAACTTGGAAAGTATCAGACCTATATTGAAATCGGCGGCAGCATTCATACGATATACGGGGACCTGCCGATATGGCTTTTTGCCGTTCTCGCCGCGATATCGGCGCTTGCTACATGGGGAATCGGCAGGCTGATTAAGAGAAAACGGGGACTTCGCAGTTGTGAAATCAAGCTTGGCTTCGGCGCCGCGGACACCGATTTTGTCTGCCTTGTGGACAGCGGAAATCTGCTCACGGAACCGATTTCCGGCACACCCGTCATTTTTATAAAGTCGGAGTCCGCGCGTTTCCTGCCGGATGACCTTTTGCTTGCGATGACGGACGGCGTGGCTTCCCTTGACATCAAAACCATCGGCAGACTGCGGCTGATTCCGTCGAGAACGGTTTCCGGAGACGGCGTGGTTGTCGCCGCGGTTCCCGACCGCTGCTATCTTCGGTGCGGCGGCGAATATGAACCCAAAAAAGCGCTTGTCGCGGTCGATTTTACCGGTGGGAATTTCGGCGGCTTTCCGGCGCTTGTGCCGGAAACGCTGCTTTGAGCGTTCGTGCCGGTCAAATAAATCTGATAAAATCCGCTGCATGGCGGGGAACGGGGGACAGATATGAGATTCCTATTAAAAATCAAGCTTTTTTGGATGCGCCTGCTGCTGAAACTCGGAATCCGGAAGGGGACGTATTACATAGGCGGCGCGGATACGCTTCCGCCGCCTCTTACCGCGGAGGAGGAAGCGGAGATTATCGCAAAGCTCGACGACGACGGCGGGTACCGTCATGTCCTCGTGGAACGGAATCTCAGGCTTGTCGTTTATATCGCGAAAAAATTTGAGAATACCGGCGTCGGCATCGAGGATCTCATTTCCATCGGCACGATCGGGCTTATCAAGGCGGCGAATACGTTCCGCCCCGACAAGAACATCAAGCTCGCGACCTATGCTTCGCGCTGTATTGAGAATGAAATCCTCATGTATATACGAAAGAGCGGGAATATCCGCTCCGAGCTTTCCTTTGACGAGCCGCTCTCTACCGACTGGGACGGCAATGAGCTGCTGCTTTCCGATGTGCTCGGCACCGAGGAGAACAGCGCCATGCGGGATATCGAGCTTGACGAGGAGCGGAAAATCATTTACGAGGCCGTCGCCGGTCTTGCGCCGCGCGAGCGGGAGATTATTGAGCTGCGGTTCGGACTTGCCGGAGGCAGGGAAATGACGCAGAAGGAGGTTGCCGACGCGCTCGGCATCTCTCAATCCTACATTTCCCGCCTCGAAAAGAAGATTATCGACCGGCTGCGCGACGAAATCAAGGACAAAATATGAAAAAAAACGGAAAAATCGAAAAAAAGTATTGCAAAATAAAAAAATGTGTGGTATAGTAAAAAATACTGTGAATATGAGAAATGTGAGGTGTGAACAATGAAAGAAGGAATCCATCCCAACTACGTCGACGTAACCGTCAGATGCGCTTGCGGCGAAGTGATAAATACAAAATCCACAAAAGGCGATTTCAGAGTTGAAATTTGCTCGAAATGTCATCCTTTCTTTACCGGCAAGCAGAAATTTGTCGATGCCGGCGGACGCGTTGATAAATTCAAAAAGCGTTTGGAATCCAAGAAATAAGAAGAACGAGATCGGATTTGAGAGCGGGAGCACCATGTGGTTTTCCCGCTCTTTTTCTGTTTTCAGGCGATGGTCGGAGGTGATTTTATGACAGCGGAGAAATTATTTGATAAAAAGGAAAAAAGCGAAGTAATCCTCGTTTCCGTCATGGAAAAGGGTGCGGACCCGCATGAGAGCGAGGCGTCCTTTGATGAGCTGGAAAGGCTTGCGGAAACGGCGGGCGCTTCCGTATACGCGCGCATGACGCAGGAAAAGGAATCGCCGGACGCGCGCACCTATATCGGCAGCGGAAAGGTGAGGGAGCTCTCCGAGCTTTGCAAAAACGGCGGCGTGGATACGGTCATATTCGATTCCGAGCTTTCGCCCTCTCAAATCAAAAATTTGGAGGACGAGCTGGAAGACGTGCGCGTTATCGACCGGAGCATGCTCATCCTCGATATTTTCGCGCTCCATGCGACAAGCGGAGAGGGAAAGCTTCAGGTGGAGCTGGCGCAGCTCAAATACACGGTGCCGCGCCTCACGGGACACGGAACGGAGCTTTCGCGTCTGGGCGGCGGAATCGGCACGAGAGGCCCCGGCGAGAGCAAGCTGGAAACGGACCGCCGCCATGTAAAGCGCCGAATCGACGCCTTGGAGGCGGAGCTTTCCGAGCTTGCGAAAAACCGTGCGGTGCAGCGCGGCGGACGCGACCGTTCCGGCATCTTCAAGGTGGCGATTGCCGGTTATACGAACGCCGGAAAATCGACGCTGCTGAATTTTCTGACGGACGCCGGTATTCTTGCGGAAAACAAGCTGTTCGCAACGCTCGATCCGACGACGCGCCGTTATGCCTTGCCGTCCGGCGAGGAGATTCTGCTCACCGACACGGTCGGCTTTATCCGGAATCTGCCGCATCATCTGATCCGCGCATTCCGCTCGACGCTGGATGAGGTCTGCTTTGCAGATGCGATTCTCGTCGTAATCGACGCTTCGGATCCGGAATCGGACGCACAGACCGCGGTGACAAGGCGGCTTATTGAGGAGCTTGGTGCGGCGGATAAGCCGGCGCTTTTCGTATACAACAAGTGCGATCTCGGCATTGCGGGGCATCCGTCTACCGAGACGGAGCGGAATGTATTCATTTCCGCCGCCACCGGTGAGGGAATGGGCGAGCTTATCGTTCGGTTGGAGGAGCTTGCGGCGGCGGGGAAAAAGGAATATCTGTTTGTGTTTCCCGCCGATAAGCTCGGATTTGTCGGTTCGCTCTATGAGAGGGCGAACGTGACAAGCGTCGAATACGGCGACGACGGCGCCCGTGTCACGGCTGTCTGCGACAAAAAAACGGCGGGACAGCTTTCGGAATACATTCAAAAATAACGGCCATCCGCCGATGCGGTTGGTGCGTTGGGAAAGACCGAATCGACTGCGGCGAATGACGGAACAACATGAAAAACGGAGAGGCATATGTCGGAGCAGAATCTTGTCACGCTTGGAAAAGAGGCAGAGGCCGAGCTTACGGAGAAAAAATCCGTATTTATCGGCCATGCAGCGCCCGTCCGCTCCGCGGAGGAGGCGGAGAGCTTTGTTCTCGGAATCCGAAAAAATCACGCGGACGCGCGCCATAACGTATTTGCCTATACGGTAGGGAGCGCCGTCCGGTGCAGCGACGACGGCGAGCCGAAGGGAACCGGCGGCGTACCGGTTCTGGAGGTGTTGAAAAAAAGCGGCGTCGATCGGGCGGTAATTGTGGTCACGCGGTATTTCGGCGGGATTCTGCTCGGCGCGCCGGGGCTTGTGCGCGCCTATTCCCGCGCGGCGGCGATGGCGGTTGAGGCGGCGGGTATCGTTACATACAGAAGCTATACGGAGTGCACGGTCGCCTGTGAATATTCCTTCTATGACCGGCTCATGTATGAGATCGGCAGACGCGATATCCTTGTGGACGGCACGGATTTTGCGGACAGTATCACATTAAGGCTTGCGGTGCTCTCGGAGGAATATGAGGCGTTTTGCGAGGCGGTTTTCTCTATGACCGGCGGAAAAACGATGCCAAGGCGCGGCGCCGACCGCTTTGACGGCAGAGCCGAACGGTAAACGGAGAGGAAAGTTTACCTGTATAAGAATGCATTTTTAGTGAAGCCGGAGATTAAACACGCGAAACAGACCGGAGCGTATCGACAGGAATTTTTGGCTTGCGGTGACAGCATGGACGGCTGCGGCTCGCTTCGGAAAAGGGAAAATCCGGCCGATTGGCCCGCAGATGTGGAGATGTACTCACGCAAAGAAACCGTCCCTATAAATTGGGTGCCGTCGACGAGTTTATTTCGGAGAAATCGGCGGAAAAATTGTCGGAATGACAGACGTTCGGCGTTACTTTAACGCCTTTTTGGAGAAATATGCCGGATATGCCGGCGATTCCGTCCGTCCCGCCGAACGCAGGAAAGGATATGCGGCCGCCATGCTGCGGGAGACTTTCCGTGCTGTAAAGAAATCGGACTGAAACGCGTGATGAAACATAGGCAGCAGAAAAATGATTTTTCAAAATGGCGGCGTTTATGAATCGACGGTGTTCTATTCCGATGAAAATGAGAATCTTGAACATTACCGGAGCGATTTGACAGCCGATGGTGTCGGTTTGTGAAAAATTATCGGAAAATCCTTAAAATTTTTTGTAAATCAAAAGGATTTTTCGATTTTTTTGCGTATTTATCTTATGTAGACATATTTCGATAAACGTCATGAGTGTGGTGTTTTATGCTTTCGGTGTCTCATGACGGTCGGGAGGTTTTCATGACCATTGCGCAGATGACATGTGAAAGGGAAAGGATGTTTCTTTCGGAATTCGCCTGTCTCAGTGAGAATACGAAAGGCCGTGAGCAGCTGTGCGCACCGTGTACGACGCGCACGGAGTTCCAGCGCGACCGCGACCGCATTATCCACTGCAAGGCATTTCGGCGGCTGATGCACAAAACGCAGGTATTCCTTTGTCCGGAGGACGACCATTACCGCACGCGCCTGACGCATACCTTGGAGGTCACGCAGATTGCGCGCACCATCGCCCGCGGACTCTCGCTCAACGAGGATTTGACGGAAGCCGCCGCGCTCGGACATGACCTCGGCCATACGCCGTTCGGACATGCCGGAGAATACGTATTGCAGGAATGCTATTCGCCGGATTTTACGCACTACCGTCAAAGTCTGCGCGTGGTGGACAAGCTGGAAAACGGCGGTGTGGGCCTCAATCTCACCTATGAGGTGCGCGACGGGATTCTCAACCATGCGGGAGAAAATCTCGCTTCCACATTGGAGGGCAGGATCGTCAAATATGCGGACAGAATCGCTTATATCAATCACGATATCGACGACGCAATCCGCGGAAAAATCTTAAAACAGTCGGATATTCCGGCGGATTTGTGCGAAATTCTCGGTTTTACGCATTCCGAACGCATCGGAACGCTGGTAAACGACATAATTTATGCTTCAACGGGCAAAAATGATATCATGATGACCGACGAGGTGTATGACGCGATGATGAGGCTGCGCGCATTTTTGTTCGAGCGTGTTTACCGAAATCCGGAAGCCAAGAGCGAGGAAGTTCGTGCGAAGGATATGCTTCGGCAGATGTATGCGTATTTTGTCGCACATCCGGAGAAAATGCCGGACGACGAATACAACATGTCCGATTCGGACGAGCCAGTGGAGCGGCGCGTATGCGATTATATCGCCGGTATGACGGACCGATACGCCATCAATGTTTTTGAAAGCCTTTTCATCCCAAAGGTGTGGAAGGTAAATTAAGGAGAAATCCGTTTTAGAGGGGAGGCGGTGCGATGCGGATTCCTCAAAGCTTTATCGATGAGGTCAAATACAGAAATAAAATCGAAGACGTGATTGCTTCTTATGTGAATCTGAAACGCGCCGGCTCGAATTATCAGGGACTTTGCCCGTTTCACAGCGAAAAGACGCCGTCCTTTACGGTGTTTCCGAATACGGAAACCTTTCACTGCTTCGGCTGCGGCGCCGGCGGGGACGTGATTTCCTTTATCATGCGCGCGGAAAATCTCGGATATCCGGGTGCCGTTGAGTTTCTTGCCAAGCGCGCGGGACTTGAAATGCCGGAAGAGGCGGGCGGCGCGGGAAGCGAGACGGTCAAGCGTTCGCGGATGTATGAAATGAACCGCACGGCGGCGGTATTTTTCAATAAAATGCTGTATGCGCCGGAATCGGAGCCGGCAAGGGAATATCTGAAACAACGGGGACTTTCCTCCGCTGCGGTCAAGCGCTTCGGACTAGGCTTCGCGCCGAACAGCTTCGATGCGCTGCGCCGCCATATGCATTCGCTGGGCTACGGCGACGACGAGCTGAAAGAGGCTTTCCTTTGCGGGAAAAGCGAGCGCACGGGCGGTTATTTTGATTATTTCCGCGGCAGGCTCATCTTTCCGATTATCGATAATTTTTCCAATGTGATTGCATTCGGCGGACGGGCACTCGGCGACGGCAAGCCGAAGTATCTCAACACGTCGGATACGCCGGTATTCAAAAAAAGCCGGAACCTGTTCGCGTTGAATTTCGCCAAAAACGCATGCGCGGAATCCCTCATTCTCTGTGAGGGCTATATGGATGTCATCGCCGTGAATATGGCGGGCTTTCCGAACGCGGTGGCGACGCTCGGCACGGCGCTCACCACGGAACAGGCCCGAATCATGGCGAAGTATACGAAAAAGGTGATTCTTTCCTATGACAGCGACGAGGCCGGGGTTTCGGCGGCAAAGCGGGCGATTCCGATTCTCACCGATGCCGGTCTCGAAGTGAAGATGCTCCGGATGGAGGGAGCAAAGGACCCGGACGAGTATATCAAAAAATTCGGTGCGGCGCGTTTTAAGACGCTGATCGACGACAGTCAGGGAAAGCTCGACTATCTGTGCGACAGTGTGCTGAACAAATACAACATTCTGATTCCGGAGGAAAAGCTGAAGGCCGCCGACGAGCTTTGCGAGGTCGTGTGCGGCATATGGTCCGATGTGGAAAGGGAAATCTACATAACGCGGATTGCGGAACGCCTTTCCGTCGAGCCTGCCAATCTGAAAAGGGATGTCGAGCGCCGTATGCGGCGGAAAAGAAAGGACGAGGACGCGGAGCTGCGCCGGAAAATCGTATCCGACACGCTCGGATACGGCGACCGGGTCAACCGGGATTTTGTAGGAAACGCAAAGGCGGCACGTGCGGAGGAAGCGATTATCGGGATTCTGCTTTTGCGGCCGGAGCTTGTTCCGGAAATCCGAAAAGGACGGGTTTCCCTTGCTGCGGACGACTTTGTCACACAGTTTAATAAGAGGGTGTTTGAAGCCATCTTAGGCTGCGAGGGCAAATGCGACATCGGGCTGCTGGGGCAGGATTTTTCCGTGGAAGAGATTGACCGTATTACCGCGATGCAGGTAAAGCGCGCATCTTTGACGAAAAACGACTTGGATGTCCTCGCCGACAATGTCCGCACGCTGAAATCCGCAGCGGCGGAAAAAAACGGGACGGACGAGCTTGAAGATATTAAAAATCTATTGAACATAAAGAAGAAATGACGAAAATTACGGAGGAAGATGTATGAATTGGGAATGGATGCCGGAAGAGGAGAACGAGGAGACGAATTTACCCTCGGAACCGGAAAACGGCGATGCGGAGGAAGCCGCGGAGGAGAAAAGCGAGGATCCATCCAAAACGGTGAAAGGCGATATTCAAGAGCTGATTGAAAAGGCAAAGAAAAAAGGCTCTCTTACCAACAGCGAGATTTTAGCTGTGCTCGGCGATACGGATTACGATATCGATCAGATCGACAAGCTTTACGAGGCACTGGATTCTCTTGGGATCGATGTCACCGAGTGCTTCGACGACGACGATTTGGTCGGGGATCTCGGCGATGAAATCGAAACCGATCTTGAAAATTTCGATAAGCCTGAAAACATGGAAAAAATCCTTGCCCAGGAAGGCCTTACAATCGACGATCCCGTGAAGCTGTATCTCAAAGAGATCGGACGCGTTCCGCTGCTCGATGCCGAACGTGAGGCGGAGCTTGCCAAAAGAATGTCCGAGGGAGATGAGGAGGCGAAGCGGGAGCTTGTGGAGGCGAATCTGCGTCTTGTCGTCAGCATTGCGAAGCGTTACGTCGGAAAAGGGCTTTTCTTTCTCGATTTGATTCAAGAGGGCAATTTGGGACTGATGAAGGCGGTATCCAAGTTTGATTATACCAAGGGGTATAAGTTTTCCACGTATGCGACTTGGTGGATCAGACAAGCGATTACCCGTGCCATCGCCGATCAGGCACGCACCATCCGAATCCCTGTCCATATGGTGGAGACCATCCACAAGGTGACGAAGGTGTCGCGTCAGATGCTTCAAGAGAAGGGACGTGAGGTTTCCGCCGCCGAGGTCGCCAAGGAGATGAATATGAATCCCGACAAGGTGCGGGAGATCATGAAGATCGCGCAGGACCCGATTTCTCTTGAAACACCGGTCGGCGAGGAGGAGGACAGCCATATCGGCGATTTTATCGAGGATCAGGAATCTCCGGCTCCCGCGGAGGCCGCATCCTATGAGCTGCTTCGCGAGCAGCTCAACGAGGTGCTGCATACGCTGACCCCGCGGGAGGAGCAGGTGCTGAGACTGCGCTTTGGTCTTGAGGATGGACGCCAGAGAACGCTTGAAGAAGTCGGACAGCAGTTCAACATTACCCGTGAGCGGATTCGGCAGATCGAGGCTAAGGCGCTGCGCAAGCTCCGTCATCCGAGCCGTTCCAAAAAGCTCAGAGATTATTTGAATTAAAAAATAGTCTAAATTGTACAATAAGAATTTCGACGGTTTGGGATGATTTCACATTTCATTTGGACATTGTTTATAACTTATAAAAAGTTGTTTGTGCAATATGACGGCATCGGTTGAGCAGAACAACTTTTTTAAGTTGTCTTATGGAGTTATACATAGGCTTTTGTCATAAAAAATGCCTTGACACAAATGTAATTTTGATGTATTATTATAATGTTATATTATTATAGTTTTTGACTTACCGGAAGATTGATTTTGGGGAGGAACGCCAAATGATGAAAAGAATATTAAGCCTTATTTTGTGCCTCGGCATGCTGGCCGGTGTACTGCTGATGGCCGGCTGCGGGGATTCGGAAACGTCGGGTTCGACGGGAACGCTTCCGGCGACGATCAACATGCTGGGCATCACAGAGGAGTCAACGACGCCCGAAGCGGTGCAAGCAGTTGAGGACGCTTTGAATAAAATCACAAAGAACAGATATAAAACAAAAGTCAATCTTACTTTGGTTACGGCCGACGAATACATCGCGCTGATCGAGGAAAGAGTTGCCGCTGCGGAAGAGGAAAAGACAAGGCTTGCGGCGATTGCAAAATACAATACGTTGGCGCAGAAAGAAGCGAATAACGCGGAAAAGCTTTTGGCGAGCGAGAAAAAGAGTACCAGCAAGTGGACAAAAAAGGTAACGAGCGTGATTGCGTCTACCATTTCGACGGGTGAGGTTTATTCGGCGGAGGAAACCACTGTCTATGAGGACGGAAAGATCGAGACGGTATATCCTGAGGCGGAGTCGCCGATCGACATCGTTATGATTGCCGGCAAGGAAATGTATGATTATCTCGATTCCAAGGGGTATCTGCTTTCGATTGCGAGAACGCTTGAGACAGACTTTACAAAATTCAAGCAGTATATTTATCCTACTTTCTTTGATCAGCTGTCCGCGATTACGGGGGATATCAAAGCGATTCCGAACAACAATCTTCTTGCCGAATATACGTATCTTGTGGTGGATAAGACACTTGCGGATAAATACGATTTTGATGTGGATGCCGTAGACAATTATGAAGACCTTGACGCGGCGGCGGAGGGCGAGGAGGGTTTTCTTACCCAAATCAAGAAGAATGAGGATGTCATACCGTTTGCTACGGTGCCGGACGCGCTCGGTATTTATCAGTATTTTGACGGAGATATTCCGGTCGGAACCTATTTTGATCCGATTTACGGATATAGTGTAAGCGAGGGAACGGATTTTACGATTCAGAATCTTTTCTCTATTCCGGAGTATCAGGCACATCTGATCCTGATGGAGAAATATGAAAAGAACGGTTACTTCACGGCTGATTCGGATACCGAGGATTTTGCAGTGACCGTTATCAAGGGTGATTCTTCCATTGAAAAGGAATATGGGGATGACTATTATGTCAAGGTTCTCCAAAATCCGTTTGTCGAGATCGATTCGATCTTTGAGGGCATGCTCGCTGTTTCCTCTTATACCTCTGATGAGAAAAGAGCGCTTCAGGTCATTGAAATGATCAATACCGATTCTGAGGTGAAAAATCTTCTTCAGTACGGTATTGAATATGACGGAGACAACGACGATATTGCCAATTATCGCGTCAATACGATCCAAAACGATGACGGAACGGTTTCTTACTCCATTACAAGACTGAATCAGAATTATATGATGAACAATGCCTTGACCGGAAATGTCTATATGGGCTATCCGGAGGAAGGGCAGACGATTGACGCATGGACTTATTATAAACAGACCAATTTGGCATCTGCGCTTTCACCATTCTTAAATTTCTATATGAGCGATGACGATTTGGATGATACGCTCGACAGTATCATACGCAGAGCGGTATTGAGCGAGGCGCTGGAACCGCTTGGAATCGATTATGATGCATATGAGGACTCTCTGGGAACGAATCAGGGAACCGTATTGCGCAGATCCTTTAAGCAGTATTATAAAGAATATTTTATAGAACTGCTGGGAGAAGAAGGACTGACGAAAGAATCTTTTACCTTTGTAACAAAGAATAATATGTCGGAGCTTGAGGCTGATTTTCTCAGCTTTGTCCTGAGCGCAGAGGGTCAGGCGATTCTTAAGAGCAACGGCTACACACCGATCTCGACGGAGGCTGCACCTTATGTCAAGAAATCCACAGCGTTCAGCGGAACTTTGACAATGTGTGCGAGCGTGAAAAGTGCTCTCTACACCTACTTTGAGCCTACGATGCGGGAGCTTGCGGCTGCGTATGAGGAATTGTATCCGGATGTCGACGTTGTCGTTCCGGAAAGAGACAGAGATAACGTCTATCAGGTCAATATGAGCGAGGTCGCCAACGGAACGTATAATATCGGTTTGATATCTATGGATATCAGCGATGTTTATATCGGACTTGGCCTTACCGGAACATTGATCGCGACCGATTATCTCGAAGTATTTAACAATGACAGCCATCTGACTTATACGGTTTCTTGGTATGAAAACAAGATGGTCGAGGAGATGACAGCGGAAAAGTACGCCGATATTGTTTCTGAAAGCGGACTTTCTTTGATGATCACCAATAAGCTCGGCGAGCTTGCGGGAATTGATCTTTCCAAATACAGCGCTTCCAGCCGTCCGGCGTCGGAAACCGTCGTATTTGAAACCGCGAGAAAGAATGCCGACAGCTACTATACCAATATCACGTATCTGAGAGTGATGGCGGAGATTCTTCTGTGGGATGAACTGCCGGAGAGTGAGCTTGAAAAGTACAGAGCTTTGAAGGATTCTGATTTTGAGACGGCGGTATTTGACTATGTCAAGGCAAACTATGAAAAAGAGCATAATTTGACAGATGAGGATTATGAGAATCTGGTAAGGGACTTCATGGTTTCCGTACTTGAATATACTTCTCAGACCGATAAAACCACAACGTATACGGTATCTTGGGATGAATTCCAGACGACCAAGCAGAACGCGCAGGTTTATATCAAGGCGGCTGAAACGATTCGGGATGCCTATTATGATAAGCTTGTGGCAAAGCTTGGTTCCGGATATCTGAGAATTCTCACATTGCCTGATATCATAGATGAAGTATATAATATCATGTATGAGGAATATCTTGAAAGCAACGGACTCTCTCAAACGGAATTTGAATATTCCATCATGGACAAATATCTTTCTGCCGTCGGAACAACAGGCGAGGAATTTTCGGCGCTCAGCAAGTCCTCCGACGAGTATAATGATTATCTTACAAAGCTGAGAAAGAAATATAAGAAGATTTTGGTAAACGCTTATTCTCTTGACGCATATAAGAACGGCGAATCCGGAATTTCGAATAACGAGGTCGTGTCCACACTCTTCGATTATTATAAAGAAGAAGAAGTGAAGATTTATGATCAGATGTGTTCGCTTGCCGGCGTTGACTATGAGGAGTTTTCCGAGGCGGAATCGCACATGGAAAATTATTCTATGTATCTGAATACACTGAAAACGATGTTTGTCTATACGCTTCGTACACAGTATACGCAGACACAGATCGATTCGTGGTCTTATGAGGAGATCGAAACCAATCTTTACAATATCCTGTATGAGACGGGCTTCTATACCAATGAGATGGCGAGATATATCGGTCTGTCGCTCAGCGAGTATATGCTTGCAAAGAGCGACGCTGTGACGTATCAGAATTATATCCAAACGCTTGTATCCGCTTTGTCGGATGATTTGAGCGCGCGCGGCTATGATGTTTCTGAATTTGCCAAGGAAGACAGAGATGTGATCGAAAGCGTATGCAAGGACATTATTTTGGAGAAGTATTTCGGAGATAAGGTGCAGTTCAAGGAAGCGCTGATAAGTGCATCCGCAGATTATATGAACGGATTGAAGGATGCCGAAGATGTCGAAGCCTATCTCAAAGAAGCGTCCGATGCGCTTTCAAAGAATTATTTCTTTATGGCGGTTGTGAATGCGCTCCAAGCGGGCTGGGCAGAGTCCAAGGCGGCAAGCTGATTAAAACTGAACGATAAGGGATAACAGAAAAAATGGCGATACTGCATTTTGCGGTATCGCCATTTTTATTTTTTATTTCGTATATTTTTCCGGACAAGACAATATAAATGTAGTACAAGCGTGGAAAGGAGGAAAAACGGCTTGAATATTTGTCCGGAGCTTTTTCGCATTTTGAAATATTTGCCCGGTACGGTTTCCTCTGCGGTCGGTGCTTTTTCGCAGACACTGCCGGACGGCGGCAGCTATTTATCCGAAATTCGTCTGCGTGCGGGCGCTCCTGTTTCCGTAACCTATCTCGACCGCAATGTCTGTCTTTTTGACGGAAAACCCATCGTATGCAGCGAATCGGAGGTCGCGGGGACGCTTCAAAGGCTTTGCGAGGATTCGGTTCACACCTATGGAGAAACAATCAAGGAGGGCTTTGTGGCGCTCGAAAACGGATATCGGATTGGCGTTGTCGGCAGAGCGGGAAGCGAAAAGGAGAATATCAAAAGCGTATATGGAATTTCTTCTTTGTCGATTCGGATTCCGCATTCGGTTTCCGATGTAAGCGGAGAGGCTTTGCGGTATGTATGGGGTCATGGAAAAATCAACGGAACGCTTTTTTATTCTCCGCCGAATGTGGGAAAAACGACGCTGATTCGGGATATCGCGAAGTCTTTATCCTCTGGTAAATTCGCACACCGTGTTGCGATTGTGGATACAAGGGGCGAGATTTACATAAAAACGGTGTTTGAAAATTCCATCGCCGATGTTTTGAGCGGCTATCCGCGGGCAAAGGGTATTGAAATTGCCACGAGGACCATGTCACCGGAGGTGATTATCTGCGATGAGATCGGAACCTTGGAGGAGGCGAAAGCGATTCTGTCCGCGCAAAACAGCGGCGTGCCGCTGATTGCGACGGCTCATGCGGATTCCTTTGACAGACTGATGAAACGTCCCAATATCAAAACGCTTTACGATAACGGAATTTTTCGATATTATATCGGGATTTCCCGTGAGGCGGGCGCGACGCGGTTTGCATATGACGTGATCGACACGGAAATGAAGGAGTGTGAAAAACGATGTATGGCTTGACAGCGGATGTTTGCATGAGGTATGCGCTATGGTAAAGCTGGTCGGCGCAGCGCTCTGCTTTTTGACTTCGTTTCTGATCGGCATATTCGCAGGGAAAAACGAACGGGAACGAACGGCACAATGTGAGGCGTTTTTGGAGCTGTTTGAATACGTAAAGAATCAGGTCGGCTTTTTTCTTGCACCGACGAAGCTGATTTACAAATCGTTTGACAATGAGGTTTTGGCGGAGACCGGCTTTCTTGCGGCGCTTTCCTCACATGAGAACGACGAGGTATATTTCGACGCATGGCAGACGGCGCTTGACGAATGCCGCAGCGGAATCAAGCTGAACAAAGCACAGTATGAGATCGTGCGGGCGTTCGGCGCCTGTATCGGAAAAAGCAACGAGCAGCTTCAAATGAAAAATTTTGACTATTATATCAAAATGATGACGGCAGAAACGGAAAAACAGAAGGCGGAAATGGCCAAAAACATCAAGCTTTATCGGACGATCGGCTTTACGGTCGGTGCCGCGATTGCGATCCTTGTGATTTGAGGGCCACCGCTTATGAAGAAATATTTTAGGAATAGGAGAAGAAAGGAACATCCTTGGATATGAATACGGAGCTTATACTAAAAGTTGCGGGCATTGGGATACTTGTGACCGTTGCCTATCAGATTTTAAGCAAATCCGGAAGAGATGAGCAGGCGATGCTGGTTTCGATTTCGGGACTGATTATCGTGCTTTTTATGCTGGTTCGTGAAATGGGAGGGCTTTTCGATTCCGTGAAAAGCATCTTTGGGCTGTGAATATTTTCGAGATCTGCGGAATTGCCGTGATTGGACTTACGGCGGTGGTGATTCTCCGCGGACTGCGTCCCGAATATGCGATTGTGGCGGGGATTATTACCGGATTGATTTTGCTCGGAGCTTCTGTGCTGGCATTTTCTTCTGTGATCGGATATATACAGGATATCACGGATAAAACCGGCTTTTCTCTCTACTCCTCTGTGATTTTAAAGTCGCTCGGTATTGGGATTCTTGCGCAGACGACTGCGGATATTTGCAGGGACTGCGGTGAGGCTGCAATCGCATCGAAAGTAGAATTTGCGGCGAAAATCGTCATTTTATTGCTTGCCATTCCAATTTTGAAAACACTGCTTGAACTTATCACAGGCTTTCTCGGATGAAAATTCCGACCGGAGCTTGCGCATAGCTTTTGCAGGGGAGGTTGATTGTGAAAAAGAGAAAACAAATTTATCCGCTTTCCATGTTTCGGCCAGATTCCCATATGTGTGCGGGAGCAAAATTACAATGAAACGGGTATGGGTCTTCATCCTGTCGCTTTTCCTCCTTTTCTGTGCCGGACTTTCCGTTCAGGCGGCGGATACAGCGGAGGAAAATGAAAATAAAATCAGCATCACGGTTCCAAAGGAAGTGGAGGAATATCTGCCGAAGGACCTGTTCGATACGGACGCTTCCGAAATATATAAAGCGTTTAATTTCAGCTTTTTCTCCGAAGCGGGGCTCAAAATCATCGCGGCGGCGGTTCCGGAAGCGACGAAAAATTTTGCGGTTTTGCTTGGTCTTCTGATTATCGCCGCCTGTCTGAGGGCGCTGCGGGATACCGTAACAATGTCGGGACTGAAAACGGCGCTCGAGCTTGTCAGTATGCTGTGTATTTGCAGCGCCGTGTTTTCCGTGACGGAATCGGTATTTTCTTTGACGGAGTCTTTTATTTCGTCTCTTTCGGGCTTTATGGCGACTGTGACGCCTGCTATGACGGCGCTCATGATCGCCGGCGGCAATATCACCTCCGCCGCGGTCATGTCCGGCGTGATTTCGACGGCGCTTTCGGTGTTGGAGCTGATTTGCTCCGGTGTGCTGTTTCCGCTCATCCGGCTTTGCTTGTGTCTCTCAGCCGTCTCCTCGGTGTTCGGCGTTACGGGAATCGGCGGGATTACGCCGATTATCAAGAAGGTTATCGGCTATATATTCGGATTTGTCGCTTTGTGTCTTTCCGCGGTGCTTGCGTTTCAGGGGATTATTTCAAAGAGCGCGGACAGTCTCGCCATTAAGGGCATCAAATTTGCGGTGGGAAGCTTTATCCCCGTGGTCGGAAGCGCGGTCAACGAGGCGCTTTCCACCATAGCCGGCGGAATCGGCACGATCAAGGCGGCGACCGGCGTTGTCGGGGCCGTGGCGGTGTGTCTGCTCGCTGCGCTGCCGATCATTCAAATTCTCATGCACAAGCTGTTTCTTGAACTGCTCTCCGTTTGTTCCGGCATTCTCGGGCTTGGTCCGGAGGGAAAGCTGATATCGGATATTGCTTCTTTCCTCGGATATACGGCGGCGGTGATGGCGATTTCTTCCGTGTTTTTTATTCTGTCGCTGTCTCTGATGGCGGCGTCCGGCGTGTGAGAGCGGGATTGGAGGAACGGTATGAGCGAAATTCTGTCTTATTTCGGGGAGATTATCATCATTACGGCGATTTCCGGAATTTTATTTACGGTGGCGCCGGAGGGTAACATCAAAAAATATATCAATTTTATCATCTCCGTTTGTGTTTTGGCGGCGATCGTGGCGCCGATGATTTCCGTGGTGTCAAAGCTTCCGGAGAAAATCCGGCTTGAAGAATGGAAATATGAGGAGGCCGGCGCGGAAGAATCCGAAAAAATCGAGAATGCTGTGATAAACGCCAGCAAAAAGGAGATTGAGAGCGCGATTTGTTCTTTGCTCTCGTCCAAATTTGATTTGGATGCCAAGGAGATTGCATGCGAAATCGAGCTTGATGCAAAGGATCCCTCAAATATCGAGATTACGGAAATCCGGATTGTGATACCGGCAGGGAAGAGCAAAGAGAAAATCAGAAATTATATCGACGATATGTTTCTTGGAAAGAGCGTCGTCGTGGTATCGGAGGCGGAATAATGGGATTTTTTGATAAAATGTCGGGCAAGAAGAAAACGATTCTTCTTGCCGTAATCGGGATAATCGGGATTCTTCTCGTCATCATCGGAACTGTGGGAGAAAAAAAGAAAGCGAGTACGGCCTCGGAAAATTTGTCGTCAAAAAATCCTTCCACTTTGGAATATATCGAGGGACTCGAGAATAAACTTAGAACCATAACAGAGCAAATTACAGGTTCGGACGATGTAAAGGTGATTGTCAGTATTTCATCGGGCACCGAATATGTTTATGTGTCCAATGAGGAGTTCGACGAAAACTATTCGGCGAAGGAATACATAACCGTGAGGACGGAAAACGGCTCCGACGAGCTGATTCTTCTCAAAGAGGTCTATCCGCAGGTGACCGGCGTTTCAGTTGCCTGTCGGGATGGGGACAATCCGGAGATACAGGCGAAGCTGATCCGTGTAATCTCTACGGCATTTGGCATCACAAGCAACCGAATCTGTATTGTGGGAACAAAATAATTATAAAAAAGGAGAAATCAAGATGAGAAACGAAGAGAGAGCCGCAATGAGAGCGGGCATGGCACAGGACGCGGGAGTTTTGGAGCTTCCGAAGGCGGAGAAAAAGGAATTTAAGTTCAAGAGCATATTTGCCGGCGGTGAAAAGGGCATTAAGAAATTCGGCGTTCGCAATCTTGTTATCGTGCTTTCCGTACTGTTAATCGGCGTTGCCGTTTATGTCAACTGGGCGCTGTTCGGCGGAAGCACTGTGGACCCTGACGACGGCGTGAACGCGGGGACGCCCGGCGAAACCGGAGACGTCACACCCTCCGGAGGGGAAGAAAATACAAACTTCTTTGCGGCTTCTCAGATCGAGCGTCAAAGAGCGAGAGATGAGGCGATGGAAGTCCTTCAGGGCGTCGTAGATGATGCGGCTTCGCTCGATGCGGCCAAAGAGCAGGCGCTTGCCGATATCGCCGCCATCGCTGCCACCATCGAAAAAGAAGCGAACATCGAATCGCTGATCAAGGCCAAGGGCTTTGAGGAATGCGTCGCCGTCATCAACGGAGACAAGGCCAGCATCATCGTCAAGAGCGAAGGCTTGAAGCCCAATCAGCTCTCGCAGATTTTGGAAATCGTATACCTGCAAGCGGATATTCTTCCTGCAAATGTAACCATTTCGGAGAAATAATTTTAGAAAAAGACCGGCTTTGCCGGTCTTTTTCTATGGATCTTTTGATAGACCGAAAAATCGACTGACAATATAGAATATCCTCTATGTCAGCATGGATTTTTAAAATAATGATTGACTTCGTCCTTTTCGTATATTATAATGGAGACAAAATTGAGAAAGAGAAAGTGAGAAGCTTGGGATATGTCTTATCAAATTGGAATTATCGGAATGGGGCAACGGATGACGGAGGTGTTTGGTCGCCTTATACACCTTCATAAATGTGAGCTGGCTGCGGTTGCGGATCCGAATACCGAAGGAGTAAAAAACCCGAATGCGCGATATTCTCGGATGGGATGAACAGAAAATAAATTCTGTACGTTTTTATTCTGAAGCGGGGGCAATGTTAGAAAGTGAAGAACTTGATGGCGTAATGATTGGGACTCGTTGCTCGATGCACGCAGCGTTGGCTTCTATGATCATTGACCGCGAGATTCCAATGTTTTTGGAAAAGCCGATAGCTATTTCTCCGGATGGACTTGCTGAGATCGAAAACGCTCTCGTTAGGCACCCGGAAATGAATGACAAGACGGTTGTCTCCTTTCCGCTTCGCCTGACGGAGCAAGTTCAGATGGTACGAGAAATTGTGGACAGCGGGAAAATCGGCACGGTAGAGCATGTACAGGCGGTCAACGATGTTCCATATGGTCGTGTTTATTTTCATGGGTGGTATCGAGATGAAAAGGAAACCGGAGGGCTTTGGCTGCAAAAAGCAACGCATGACTTTGATTATATCAATTCAATTTTGAGGATGCAGCCGGTCGAAATCTGTGCAGTTACATCCAAGCAGATTTTTAAGGGTAATCATCCTGCCGGAAAGCTTTGCGATGCGTGTGAGGAAAAGCAAACTTGTCCGGAAAGCTATATTAGTGTGCATCGGTCGGGCGAATACTTGTATGGTCCTTGGTGCTGTTTTGCAGAGGATACCGGAAACGAGGACAGCGGCAGCGCAATTATACGATATGAGACGGGAATGCACGTCGTTTATTCACAGAACTTTTTTGCGAGAAAGGGCGCTGGACTGAGGGGCGCACGTTTTCTTGGCTATGACGGAACTGTCGAATTTGATTTTCAAAGCGGAGATGTCCGCGTTTATATGCATCATGTTTGCAGAACGGAAACCTATCATTTTAATGTAAAGGACGGACATGGTGGCGGAGATGAGGAGCTATGCCGGAATTTTGCCGATGTGGTGGCGGGCAGGGCGCTTTCGAGGTCATCTTTGCGAGATGGGATTCTCAGCGTGAACGTATGCCTTGCGGCAAAGGAGTCTTCTGACAAGCATCAATTTGTAAAAATCAGAGGTTGATTAAAAAATACATAAAAAAGCCGGCGGATCCGCCGGCTTTTTATATTGTAAAATTAAAATTTCAGATTGGCACCGAGCGAAGGATATCCTGCCGCCGTATGTGCCTCGAGCAGCTCATCGCACATCGAGACGATGTCGTCGATGGAAAGCTCCGCTGCCGTATGCGGGTCCAGCATTGCCGCGTTGTAAACAAGCTCTTTTCTGCCGGTCACGGCCGCTTCGATGGTGAGGAGCTGGACATTGATGTTCGTCATATTCATCGCAGCGCATTGTACCGGCAGGTCGCCGATGACCGTCGGGACGATACCGGAGCCGTCCACAAGGCAGGGAATCTCGACGCAGGCGTCTTTTACAAGATTGGTGATAAGTCCTGTGTTCAGGACGTTTCCGCCGATGCGGTACGGCGTATTTGTGATGATCGCTTCCAAAATATGAGACGCATATTCGATGCTGCGCGTATGCTCGATATTGCCGCCGTTCATGATTTCCGCCTTTTGTGTTTTCCATTTTTCGATTTGATTCACGCAGCGGCGCGGATATTCATCGAGTGGAATGTGATATTTTTCGATTAGCTCCGGATATCTTGATTTGATGTAAAACGGATTGTATTCGGCGTTGTGCTCGCTGCTTTCGGTGCAGTAATAGCCGAATTTGAGGATGTAATCGAAACGTACCATGTCCTTGTGGCCTTCCGCCGAGGCGTTTTTCTTCGCCGCGATCCGGCGGATTTCCGGATATAAATCACGACCGTCGAGATCCTCGATTTTTAAAAGCCATGCCATATGATTGATGCCGGCGATGAGCTCCTTGTGGCCTGCGGCTTCGATTCCGCATTCGCGCAGGACAGTATCCGCACATGTTTGAACGCTGTGGCAGAGACCGACGGTTTTCACGTCCGTGTACCGCTGCATAAAGCCGGTCAGCATCGCCATCGGATTGGTGTAGTTGAGAAACCATGCTTTGGGGCAGACGGCTTCCATATCCTCCGCGAGCCCGCGCAGAACGGGAATGGTGCGCAGCGCACGGAAAATCCCGCCGATGCCGAGTGTATCGCCGATGGTTTGCCGCAATCCGTACTTTTTGGGAATCTCAAAATCGATGATTGTGCAGGGATCATAAAGGCCGACCTGCACGGCGTTGATGACAAAATCGGCTCCGGCGAGTGCCGCCCTGCGATTTTCGAGTCCGAGATAGGCTTTGACTGTCGCACGGTTTTCGTTGATGCTGCGATTGAGCGCCAAAATCAGCTCTTCGGATTCCGCAAGACGTGCGCTGTCTATATCGTACAGCGCAATTTCGGCGTTGTGCATGGCATCGCAGAGCAGACAATCGCCGATGACATTCTTAACGAATACGGTGCTTCCGGCACCGATAAATGCAATTTTTACCATAAAAAACGCCTTCTTCCTGTTTAATTGCTGTCGGAGGCCAGCACACAGTCGATCACAATCAGAATGGCAAGCATGAGGATTTCATCTTCGGTTTCCCGCATGTCGATTGCATAGCTGTCTCCCCAAGTAAACCAAGCTTTGCTGATTTCGGCAACGGTCGTTCCGTTTCGCAGGATTTCATAGCTGTGAGAGAAAAAGTCTCCTTCGATTGTGAACGGTGCGCCGTCGATATAATATTTGGGAGTAAAAAACGTAAATTCTTTTGCGATTTCCGCTGCAAGATTGCCGCCGCGATAGAGTTGATACCGGGGAAGAAACGTGAAAAGCTTTCGCTGTATCTTCAAGGCTTCTTCACCGTTTGCCCCGTAGATATGCAGCGTTTTTGGAAAAGAGAAGAAGTCTCCGACGACGTTGTATCGGTCGTTTCCGAATTCGTCCTTTACGGTAAAGCTGTCGCGAAACGAGAATACCTTTTGCTTGACATATAGCTTCATATGCCTTGGTCTCCTTTCCTTGCTTTATCAAAAAACAAGCCCCGCTTGATAAAAGCGGGGCTTATGACTTCTATCAGTGGCAGATGCACTTTTCCGTGTCTTTGTCAAAGATATGAACGCGGGAAGTATCGATGGCGACCTTGACGGTGTCTCCCGCGCTGGCCGTGGATCTCGGCGAAACTCTTGCGGTGAGCTTGACCTCGCCGGATTTGTCGATCACGATATTTTTTCTCTTGGCGAGCTCCTCGTCCACTACAACCTTGTTGGCGATGAGATAAAGATAGATTTCCGCGCCCATAAGCTCCGTCACATCGACATAGACGTCGAAAGAACATTCTTCAAGTGCGGCGATCTGCATCGGTGTATCCACGATACATTCGGGACGAACGCCCGCGATGACCTCTTTGCCCATATAAGACTGAAGCTCGGGAAGATTACCTTTCTCCTCGGGCAGCTTTATTTTTACGTCGCCGAATTTGAGGTATACGCCTTTATCTTCTTTTTCAAGCGTGCAGTTGATGAAGTTCATCTGAGGGGTTCCGATAAAGCCGGCAACGAATACGTTGACCGGATTGTCGTAGAGATTCTGAGGAGAATCGACCTGCTGAATGATACCGTCTTTCATAACGACGATTCTCGTCGCCATCGTCATAGCCTCGACCTGGTCGTGCGTAACATAAATAAATGTAGCGCCCAGCTTGTTGTGAAGCTTGGTAATCTCCGTTCTCATGGCCGCACGAAGCTTTGCGTCGAGGTTGGAGAGCGGCTCGTCAAGAAGGAAGACCTGCGGGTCACGGACGATTGCACGTCCGAGCGCGACACGCTGCTTCTGACCGCCGGAAAGAGCCTTCGGGTATCTGTCGAGCAGGTGAGTGATATCGAGGATGCGGGCTGCTTCCTCGACCTTGCGCTTGATCGTTTCCTTCGGCATTTTGCGAAGCTTGAGGCCGAACGCCATGTTGTCGAAAACCGTCATATGCGGATACAGAGCGTAGTTCTGGAACACCATCGCGATATCTCTGTCCTTCGGCGCGACGTCGTTGACCAGTCTGTCTCCGATGAAAAGCTCACCCTCGGTGATCTCTTCCAATCCGGCAATCATACGAAGCGTCGTGGATTTACCGCAACCGGAAGGGCCGACGAAAATGATGAACTCGGTATCCTTGACTTCGAGGCAGAAGTCGGAGACCGCCGTAACTCCGCCCGGATATTTTTTGTAGATGTGTCTTAATGAAAGGCTTGCCATATAGACTCCGTTCTCGGCGACAAAACGAAATTTTTATCCCATCACTCAGCCGCCGGTGAGAGATGCGCGGCAGAACGCGCCATCGCGCGCTCTTATCCATAAATAAAATTGTCGATGCTAATGTAACGATATTATTATACCAAACAACACGAAAATTTGAAAGAGGGCAAAACTCCGAAATTTCCGGTTTTTATTTGTAATTATTGCACAAAAATCGTAAAAAAATATTGAATTTCAAAAGGAATCAACAAAAAATGCTAATCTATTAGTGCATCATACATCTTTCATGGTTAGTCCGATTCGCTTTTTGGTGAGATCGATGGATTTGATTTTCACCTTCACATGGTCGCCGACGGAGAGGACTTCACTCGGATGCTTGATATATTTCCGGCAGATTTCGGAGATATGGACGAGTCCGTCCTGATGAACGCCGATATCGACGAACGCCCCGAAATCGATGACGTTGCGGACGACGCCGTCGAGGACCATGCCGACCGAAAGATCGGATATATCGAGAATATCCGAATGAAGCTCCGGCATCGGCAGGGAATCGCGGATATCGCGGCCGGGCTTTTCCAGCTCCGTGATGATATCGATGACGGTAGGCTCGCCGGCGGACAGCTCGCGGGCAAGCCTGTCTATGCCGTAGGATTCCGCGACCTTGCGCAGACCGGAAAGGCCGGCGCTTGTGATGTCGTTTTTACCGTATCCGAATTTTCCGATCAGAATTTTGGCTGTTTCATAGGATTCCGGATGAATGCCGGTATTGTCGAAGATTTCGTCCGAGCCGGAAACCCTGAGAAAGCCCGCGCACTGCTCATAGGCCTTGGCGCCGATTCTCGGTACCTTCAAAAGCTCGGAGCGCTTGCGGAATTCGCCGTTTTCCTCTCTGTATTTTACGATATTTTTGGCGGAGGCGGCATTGATGCCGGCGATATGTTCGAGCAGCGAATAGGAGGCGGTGTTGACATCCACGCCGACGGCATTCACACAGTCCTCGACGACGCCCGAGAGCGCCTCGTCAAGTCTTGCTTCCTTCATATCGTGCTGATACTGCCCGACGCCGATGGATTTCGGATCGATTTTGACAAGCTCCGCCAAGGGGTCTTGAATCCGCCTTGCAATCGAAACCGCGCTGCGCTGTGTGACGTCGAAATCGGGAAATTCCTCCGCGCCGAGCTTGGAGGCGGAATAGACGGAGGCGCCGGCCTCGCTTGTGACGAGATATTTTGCTTTTCCGCCCAATTCCTTTAATGTCTCAGCGATGAAGATTTCGCTCTCCTTGGAGGCGGTTCCGTTGCCGATCGACACGATATCGACGTCGTATTTTTCGATTAAGCGCTTTACCGTGCGCTTGGATTCTTCGATTTTTTCATGCGGCTTGGTCGGATAGATGACGGCGGTATCGAGTACCTTTCCGGTCTTGTCCACGACGGCGAGCTTGCAGCCGGTACGGTATCCGGGATCGAAGCCAAGTACGGTTTTGCCCTTGATGGGCGCTTGCATCAGCAGATTTTTGAGATTTTGGGAGAAGAGCTTGATCGCGCCTTCGCTTGCCGTATCGAACAGGGCGGACCGGATTTCCCGTTCGATCGAGGGCGCGATCAGACGGTCGTAGCTGTCGACCATAGCGGATACGACATACGGAAACGCCGGACTTTTGGCATCCGTGACAACGCGCGAGAGCAGATAATTGAGCGGAATATCCTTTGAAATGTCGACGGAGGCTTTCAGAAATTCTTCCTTTTCTCCTCGGTTGATGGCAAGGATCCGATGCGGGGGAACAGCGGACAGCTTTTCGTTGTAGTCATAATACATCGAATAGACGGAATCCTCATCCTTGGCATTTTTGACGGAGAGAAAGGCATGCTCAAAGGTCAGCGCGCGGATATCGCGGCGGTAGTCGGCGTCGTCCGAGATTTCCTCGGCGATGATATCCATGGCTCCCGCAAGGGCTGCCTCGGCGGTCGGAACACCCTTTTCCTCATCGATATAGGCGACGGCTTCCTCTTCAAGAGATTTTTCGTAGTCGGCCTGCTGTGCGCAAATCAGTTCCGCGAGCGGTGCAAGCCCGCGTTCGCGTGCGACGGACGCTCTCGTTTTCTTTTTTTGTTTATAGGGACGGTAAATATCCTCGACCTCGGCGAGAATGTTTGCATTTTGCAAGGCTTCCTCGATTTCGGGCGTCATTTTGCCTTGCTCGGAAATGGCGGCGTATACCTCCTCCTTGCGCTTTTCAAGACCGCGCAGGTAAGCGAGCCTTTCGGAAAGCGCACGCAGCTGCTCGTCGTCGAGCGAGCCTGTCACTTCTTTGCGGTAGCGCGCGATAAAGGGAATTGTGTTGCCGTCGTCGATGAGCTTTACCGCCGCTTCGATTTGGGATTGCTTGATGGAAAGCTCCTCGCTGAGCCTTGTGATAATATCCATGTTGGAACCTCCGGTTTTTGATATATCACACGGATATGTCCGTGTTATTTGCTTTCAATATATGCCGCTTCCGCGGCGGTAAGCTCGCGCCACCCGCCCCGCGCAAGCGCGGAATCGAGCGGGATTCCGGCAAAGGAAATCCGTTCAAGGGACAGAATTTTGTTGCATACGGCCTGAAACATCCGCTTGATTTGGTGATACTTTCCCTCCGTTACGGTGATTTCTCCCGAACGGCCGGAGAAGAGCATGAGCTTTGCCGGCAGTGTCGAGCTTTTTTCTCCGATGTCCACGCCGCGGCGAAGAAGCTCGCAGTCCGCGTCGGTGAGCGCGCGTTCGCATGTGAAGCGATAGGTTTTCTCTACATGACATTTCGGCGAGAGAAGCCGGTGCGCAAGCGCGCCGTTGTTGGTGAGGATCAAAAGTCCCGTTGTATTTTTGTCCAGCCGCCCGCAGGGAAACAGTCCCATTTTGCGGTACTTGTCCGGCAGGAGATCGAGCACGGTGCGCTCTGTGCCGTCATCGGTCGCGGAGACCACGCCCTCCGGCTTGTTGAGCATGAGATAGCTGTATTTCCGGTAAACGATGCGGTTTCCCATGTAAGAGACTTCATCTTTTTCGGGATCAATGTGAACGGCCGTATCATAAATGACGGCGCCGTTCACGGAGATTCCGCCGGCTCTTGCGGCTTTACGGCTTTCCGAGCGGGACGCCGTTCCGGTTTCGGATAGAAATTTGTCGAGACGCATGTCCGGCCTCCTTTTTCAGCTGGTGGGCAAGTCCATCCTGACTGTCTTGGATTTGTATAAAACAGAAACGGAGCCGGACGGCAGTCCGGCACGTTTCATAGCGTATGATTTTTTTGGGAGAAACGGGAAAAAGGCGTCATTCGGTTATTTCAAAATAAACGTAGTGAGGTCCGTCGCCGAAGAACCACACAAATCTGTATTTCCCGGGCTCTAAGGAGGCGCCTTCTAAAAATAAATCCGTGGTAAATGTCTCTTTTAGAACAGCGCTGTGCGAATAGTTGCCCGGTACATAGTAGCTGTAAGGAACGCGGACCCATGCGCCCGGCGTTTCATCGATATACGGAAAAAAGATGCCGGCCGGATAATAGCGTTCGAGCATCATTGCGGAATACAGAAAGCCTTTTCCGGTTTTATTGACGGCGGTGCAGGTGATCTGCGTGACGGAAGCGGGAAAGGTGTCGGCTTCCAGCTGAAGCTCGATGTCATAATCTTCGATCGGAACTCTGTCGGAGCCGTAATGGAGATCCGGCGTATAATTGTAAGCCAAATGCTGCCAAGGACCCCATATGGACGTCTCCGTGGACGAGGTCTGCTCCGGAGTGCCCGCATCTGTTGAAGATGTGTCGGGAATGTCATCATATGGGTATTTTTCACAGCCGAAAGCCGTTAAAAGAACAGTGCCGAGAAGAATGATTGCGGAAATGAATTTTTTCATACAGTGACTCCTTTCATGAAAGAACGATTCGATTGCAGATGATATGAATCAAGCTCATAGGTCGTGGTGGTCGTGCTGCTGTAATCGGGAATGCTTTCCCATGGAATCAGCCGTTCCGTTTTGGTGATATAATCATATTCAATTATATCATAGTTCTCGGAATTGTCAAGGCTTGCGATGACGTCGGAAATCAGGTCGGCCGCACCTGCGGAAACGGAAAAGGAGAAAAAGAAGCTTGCGCAGAGCAGAGGTGCAAAAATTTATTTATAATTTTTTCATTTCCTGCCTTGGAAAATCATACGCTTTGAGATGTTTCGAGGTGCTAAACGAAGTCCACACATTGATTGCGTTATTCTTATTATACCATATATTAACAAGTTTGTAAATATAAAAAGCGAGAATAAATGTATATTCATGTTGGTTGACAAGACAGCTGTGTTATGGTATAATCGATGCATATTTTATGAATGGAAAGGTGAAATTCATGGATAAGAATTTAAAACGCTTGCTCGCCGCCTTGCTCTGCGCCGTGATGCTTGTCACGGTGTGCGCCTGCGGCAACACGGAGCCGCCTGTCGATTCTTCGGCCGAGACGACCTCCGGTGAGACGACCTCAGGCGAATCGACGACAGCCCCCGAGGTGACGACGCCGGGCGCCACTTCTTCGGAGGAGATTCGTTTGCCTCTTGAAGAAATCAAAAATGCAATCAAAATTGAGGCTTCTCCCGTAACGGAAACAAAAGAAATTCCGCTTCTCATTATCCTCGCGAATTTTGACGCCAATGGAAACGGAATCAACGATTATGACGAAAACGAGCCGGATAAGCTTTACAGCGACAAGACAAAGCCTTATTACGGCGAACAGTGGGCGGGTACCTCGGTTACCGATCACTACAATCTGTATTTCGGCGACGGATACTCTCTGACCAATTACTATAACGAGCTTTCGATGGGTGCGTTTCGGTTCGTGCCGATCGAATTCGATGTCATGCCGGAAAACTCCAAGGTGCCCAACGGCATTATCGAGGTCACGGTGAACATACCGCATCCGACCGCTTCCGGCAACGCGCAGGGGTCCATTACCAAGATTTTCAGCGCATGTGATCCGTATATTGATTTTTCCAAGCTGGATACGAACGGGAACGGGAAAATCGATGAAATGGAGCTGGGCGTTGTCATTCTGAATTCCGGTGCGGACGCTTCCAGCAGCAGCGGAAAAACAGGAGTGAACACGCAGTCGCCCCGTTTCCATTTTGAGGTTTGGGGCACTTCTCAGGGACTCAATGCCAATCTTGACGGCGTGACTTTCTCCAGGGTATCCAATGTGGGTGAATACAAAACGGTCGGCACAATTTTTCCGATCGGTGTTCCGACGCATGAGCTTGCTCACAATCTCGGTGCGGAGGACTTGTATGACCGCAACGTCAATGCGACGGGCGGGACGGTCACAGGGTGGCCGAGAGCGTATTATTTCTCGCTTCAATGCAACGGAAACAACTGCGGAGGCGGAACGACGCCGTCTTATCTCGATCCATATCATAGGATTTATCTCGGCTGGGCTGAGGAGCGTGTAGTGGAGGACGGTGTTTATACCATTTATTCCACCTGTACGAATAAATACACGATTCTTCGTGTAAACACGCCGGACCCGGACGAATATTATCTGATCGAAATCCGCCTGAAAGAGGGCTTTGAACAGAAGCTTACGAGCGGAGATTCTAAGGGCGGCATCATGGTATGGCATATCGACGAGGGCATCAACAGAAGATATTTTGAATCCGGCATGGCGTCCTCTTCTTATGCGGATGCTTCGACGGGCAAACGTCATGATCCCGGCATCGTACCGCTTTTCAGAGGTGCGTTTGATACGGCAGGCCAGCTGATGGTATCGACGAATCCCTCCGATCCGTTCTATTATCTGAGCGACGACGTATCGACTGCGATTTTCAACTCCGGCGATTTTCGTTCCGCAACCAATGGAACGCAGTCCCTCAATTCTTATCCCAGCTCTTGGGAGGGCAAGCAGAATTATAATCTGAAAATTGAGGTTTTGAGTGAGCCCGGGCAGGAGATGACCATTAAAATCACCTCCGGAACCAAGGATTATGCGCCGGTTCTCTCTGCAACTTACAGCACAAAGACCTACAATTCCATCACGGTGCAGGGCAAGATCGAGGCTCTCAATCAAGCCGTCATTTCCGAATATGGCGTGATTCTTTCCACCACCAAGGATTTTTCGGAAAATGTCGTGACAAAAACGGCTACGGTCGGCAGTGACGGAACCTTTACGGCTACGTTCGACGGGCTTACGGCGGACACGCGGTATTATTATAAGGTCTATGTAAACAGCGATTCCGGCTATGCCGAGGCGACGGGCGACACGCCTACTTCGTCGGCGCCGCAGGAGAAGACGTATATAACGGTTTCGCTGTATTCCGATCCCGACGCAAAAAAATATGATGTGAAGGTGAATTTCGGGCAAGCGCTTGCCATTCCCTCCGGCTGGCTGAACAGCATTGCGAATAAGAAGCCGGGTTATCAGCTTGAAGGCTGGTATTACGATGCGGCCTTTACAAAGCCATATGATATGAATACCGTGATCGAAAAGGGGACCGGAGACTTCTCGCTTTATGCGAAATGGGTTCAAAACTGATTTTTATCATGTAAAATATAAAAGAGAAAACCGGGGAGCCGATGAAATCGGTTTCCCGGTTATTCTGTCTTTTTACATTCCTTTTCGGATTCTTTCAAGGGCACTTTTTTCAATGCGGGATACCTGCGCTTGGGAGATGCCGATTTCGTCCGCGATCTCCATTTGCGTTTTTCCTCTGTAAAAGCGCATCGTGATGATGGATTTTTCTCTGTCGGAGAGCTTTTTCATGGCTTCCGAAACCGCGATATTTTCCAGCCATCCGTCGTCGTTGCAGTCCTCGTCACAGATTTGATCCATGATATAGATGGAATCGCCGCCCTCGCTGTATACCGGGTCGTAAAGCGAAACCGGTTCCATGATGGCTTCCAGCGCCTCCGTCACGGCGCGCGGCTCCTCTCCCAGCTCCTTGGCGATATCCTCTACGGTCGGCTCTTTCAGCATCGTTTTGGAGAGCTGCTCCCGTGTGTTCAGCGCCCGATAGGCGAGATCCCTCGTCCCGCGGCTTACGCGGAGCATGTTGTTGTCCCTGAGATACCGCCGGATTTCTCCGATGATCATCGGAACGGCATAGGTGCTGAATTTGACGCCGACACTGGTGTCGAAATTGTCGATTGCTTTGATGAGTCCGATGCAGCCCACCTGAAACAGGTCGTCCGCATCGTCCGCACGTCCGGCAAAGCGCTGGATGATGCTGAGCACCAGCCTGAGATTGCCGTCGATGAGCTTTGTCCTCGCGTCTCTGTCGCCGTCTTTGGCTTTATTCAAAAGGTCGTTTTTTTCTTCACTGGTAAGCGTTTTTAATTTGGAAGTATTGACGCCGCACAGGTCTACCTTATTATAATACATAAGCAAAACCACCTCGAAAAACAAAATTGTTTCTGAGTTCAGTATTGCCGAATTCTGTCGTTTCTTATGCAAACGGACCTTTGCAACATATTTCCAGTTCTATAAAAAATTTGCCGGAAACTTGTCGGAAGATATTGAAATGTGTCTGAATTTTTGATATAATAAATCGAATCAAGACGAATATAAGGATAAAAGGACGGGCTCCATGATAAAGGGAATGAGACGGCTGCTCAGCTATGCGAGACGTGCCGTCGATGATTATGATATGATTGCCGAGGGAGACAAAATTGCCGTCGGCGTTTCCGCCGGCAAGGATTCGCTCTCGCTTCTTTATACGCTTGCCGAGCTGCGCAGATTCTATCCGAAGCGCTTTGAGCTTGTCGCGCTGACGGTCGATATGCGGTTCAATGAGCTTTCGGGTGGGACACCGTCCGATTTCTCTCCGATTGCAGAGCTGTGCGCCTCGCTTGACGTGGAATATCATGTGGAGCCCTCAAATATCGCAAAAATCGTGTTTGATATCCGTCATGAGAGCAACCCGTGCTCGCTGTGCGCGAAGCTGCGGCGGGGTATGGTCAACGATACCGCGAAAAAGCTCGGCTGTCATAAGGTGGCGCTCGGCCATCATTTCGACGACGCGGTGGAAACGTTCATGCTCAATCTTTTCTATGAGGGGCGGCTCGGCTGCTTTGCGCCCGTCACCTATCTCGACCGAACCGATATGACGGTCATCCGCCCGTTCCTTTATGCGCCGGAAAAGGATATCCGGTATTTCGCGTCGCAGGCTGCGCTGCCCGTAATCGAAAGCTGCTGTCCCGCAAACGGCAATACCGAGCGTGAAAACATGAAAAAGCTTCTCGCGGATTTGGAATATCATAACAAGGGACTGCGCCATCGGATTTTCGGTGCGATGCAGAAGGCGGGGCTTGACGGATATAAGGAAGCGCGGATGCGGATTTATGCCGAACCGAAAAATGAAGAAAAAATGACGGATTTATGAATAATCCATCAAATCCTACGAAAAATATAGGTAAAAAACATTCGGGGGTTGATTGATTTGTCCAAAAAGAATGAAGTCCGTCAGATGTCGTCGAGGTATTGTCCGAAGCTGGACGACAATGTAATCGTCATGACGTCGAGCGATGACAACGGTTTTGAAAAACGTACCTGCCTTTCCTCCCATTTGTGCCGTGAGGACGACAGGGCGGAATGCGGCCACGACAGCGGCGCCGGCGCCGCAAATACGCAGCAGCAGTTTCACATGTAGCGAACGATATTATGCCGCATATGCGGCGGAATTGAGGTATATATGGCTTTTGTTTTTTCCGACAAATATGTTCACGGTTTTGTTTCCGATGCGGAAATCGGAGCAGTTGAAAAGGAGGTTTCTGCGGCGCACCGCACGCTTCTTGATAAAAGCGGCGCCGGTGCGGATTTTCTCGGCTGGCTCGAGCTTCCGAAAACTTATGACCGCGCCGAGCTTGCCGCGGTAAAAAAAGCCGCGGAAAAAATCCGCGGCATGTGCGATGTGTTTGTTGTCATCGGCATCGGCGGTTCTTATCTCGGCGCCCGCGCCGCGGTCGAGTTTATTCACGGCAGCTACTACAACAACAAGAAGAAAAATACGCCCGACATTTACTTTGTCGGCAACGATATCAGCTCCTCTCACCTGAAAGAGATTCTCGAGCTTTGTAAGGGGCGCGACGTATGCGTCAATGTGATTTCCAAATCCGGCACGACGACCGAGCCTGCCATCGCGTTCCGCATTTTCCGTGACCTTTTAATCGAAAAATACGGAAAAGAAGGCGCGGCTGAGCGGATTTTTGCGACAACAGACAAGTCGCGCGGCGCGCTTCGCTCTCAGGCAGATACATACGGCTATGAGAGCTTTGTGATTGCCGACGACGTCGGCGGCAGATATTCCGTGCTCACGCCCGTCGGACTTTTGCCCATCGCGGTTTCCGGCGCGGATATCGAGGAAATGATGGCGGGCGCCGCCGCGGCATACGACGATTTTCTGGCGGGAGACGTTCACACCAACGAGTGCCTCAGATACGCCGCCCTGCGCAATATCCTTTATCGGAAGGGTAAGGGCATCGAGATTCTCGCCGTGAACGATCCGGCGCTTGCGATGACCTGCGAATGGTGGAAGCAGCTTTACGGCGAATCCGAGGGGAAAGACGGCAAAGGCTTGTATCCTGCGAGTGCCGTGTATTCCACTGATCTGCATTCCATCGGACAGTTTATCCAAGAGGGCACAAGATCGATGTTCGAGACGGTCGTCAACGTGGATATCGACGACGGCTTCACCGTTCCCGCCGACGCGGAAAACGGCGACGGACTGAACTTCATGGCCGGCAAAACGGTAAATTACGTCAATCAAATGGCGCATGACGGTACGGTGCTTGCCCACACGGACGGCGGCGTTCCGAATCTTTCGATTACGCTCACCTCCCGTTCCGCATTCGATTTCGGGTATCTTGTCTACTTTTTTGAAAAGGCGTGCGCGGTTTCCGGCTATATGCTGGGCGTCAATCCATTCAATCAGCCCGGCGTCGAGGCGTATAAGAAAAACATGTTTGCGCTTCTCGACAAGCCCGGCTATTCCGAGCTCCGCGCGGAGCTGGAATCACGTCTTTCCAAGCTCTGAGCCTATATTTCAAAAGCCTGCATTCCTTGCAGGCTTTTGTCAAATCGGGAGCCTGTCACACCTTATAACACGATTGATTTTATGATGGAGAGGGGAGGCTGCGGAATTGAATGTGACCGCTCATAAGAGGCTTGCGGCGATTCTGTTTTCCTATATTCTTTTGTTTTCCGCGCCGTTTCTTCTGCCAAAGGCGCGGCTTTGGCAGCTTCTCCTTGCGGCCGGCCTGCTTGTCGGTGCCAATACTATTTTTCTTTTTTTCGGCAGAAGAAAAGAAAGCAGACGGCGTGCCTTTGCCGTTTTGGCGCTTGTTTTGGTCGCCGTATGTGCCGCTCTCCTGTATAGTCAGGGCTTCTTGAAAAACAAAATCGGGAAGTATCAGGTGCTTGCCGACGGGGAAACGCACGATGCCGTGGGATATGTGAGCGAGGTTCTCTATGAGAAGCCCTATGGCTCATCCTATTACATAAAGCTTATTTCCGTCGACGGGGAAACGGCGGACGGAAAAATGTCTCTGTCTCTCCCGTTTGCGGGCGAACTTTCACCATATGATGAGATATCATTTTCCTGTGTGTTTTCCGCAAACGAAGCGGACTACGATTCCTATTTGAAGTCAAAAGGCATTGTGATTTCAGGCACTTCCGAGGATATTGCCGTCACGGGAACGCACCGGCGAGGGCTGCTTTCTTGGGCGGAAACCGTCAGAGCGTGGATTGCCGGAAACTTTGAAGCCTACATCGGCGGCAGGGAAGCGGGCTTTGCCACGGCACTTTTGACCGGAAACCGAGACGCTTTGGACGGGCAGCTCCGGCTTGCCTACAAGCGTCTCGGGCTGTCGCATATTTTGGCGGTGTCGGGACTGCATCTTTCCGTAATCGTGGGCGGCGCGGATTTCCTTATGCGCAAGCTTACGGTATCCAAACGAAAAAAGAATGTTTTTCTTTTGCTTCTCATCCTGTTTTTCGCGATGATTTGCGGCTTTTCGTCATCCGTGACAAGGGCGGCGGTTATGCTGGGGCTCTTTTATCTCGCCGAGCTTTTGGGCGAACGGAGCGATTCGCTCACTTCGCTTGTTTTTGCCGTGGCTTTGATTCTCACCGTCCGTCCGTTTTCCGTCTATGACGCGGGGCTGTGGCTTTCCTTTCTTGCCACGCTCGGAATTGTCACGATTAGTCCGTTTTTGGACGGACTTTTCACGGAAAAGGCTGCGAGAGAAAGACGGCACGCTGTTTTCGTCAGAATTTTGCGCTCCGTGGTCTCTCTTCTTGTCATGACCCTTACGGCAACCTTTTTCACGATGCCGGTGACTTATCTTCTGTACGGCGGCGTGTCGCTCGTTTCGCCGCTTGCCAATCTTGTGTTTGTGCCTCTGACCGAGATTATTCTGTATCTGCTCGTTTTTCTCACGGTTTTTTCTTTCCTCCCGTTTGTTCCGGCTTTGCTCGGTTCCGTATGTCGGTTTCTGATTGCGTTTTCGACCGGTATCGCCGAGAAAATCTCGGACATCGAGGGAATTTATATCTCCATTCGGTATCCATTTGCGGGCGTTATCCTTGCGGTGCTTGTGACCGGCGTTACGGCGGTTCTTTTGGTGAAAAAGCTGAATCCCGGCTGGATGCTGGCGGTGTTTCTTGTTTGCACGGTCGCTTTCGGCGGCGCATATGGCGTATTTCATGGTATCTCGGGAGATGCGGTGAAAATCTTTGTGGAGAGCGACGGAAAAAGCGACGCCGTAGGCTTTGTCTGCGGCGGAAAATCCATCCTTGTCGATATCGGCACCGGCGGTTATGCGGTACCGTCGCAGGCGGCGGATTCCTTCGCCGATTATTACGAGTGCGAAATCGACATGCTTGTGCTGACGCATCTTCACTCCTATCATGCCGGCATGGTGAGAAAGCTTGCGGACAAAATGAAAATCCACCATGTGCTCCTGCCGGAACCGGAAACCGACGGGGATTCGCAGGTGGTGGAGGCGATTTTATCCGCGCTCGACGGCGTATGCGACGTGTCGTTTTATCCGCGTGACGGGAGTTCGTATTTGGAATGCGGCGCTTTGAAGCTGCATCTGCCGGATTATCTGGCGCTGTCCCGTTCGGTGCATCCGGTTGTCGCGTTTTATGCGGAAATCGGCGGGGATAGTTCCGCATTTGTCTATGCCGGCGTTTCCGCTTTTGAGTTAAGCTCGGTGTCGGCGCTTTCGGAGAATGCCGCCGTTGTGGTGTGCGGCACGCACGGTCCCATTATGAAAAACATTTTTGCCCCGTCCTGCTTTTCGGGTGCGGAGTATGTTGTTTTCATAGACAAAGAAACGGCCCGTTATACCGAGCTCGATCGAATCATGAGCAAGGTTTTGTTCATGGAGGATACGGACGGCAGACTTGACTTGTCGTATGAAAAATAAGCGGAATTTTTTGCGGAGCGATGAATCGCCGGGGTTCAAGGATTTACAATAGCGGCGGGTGCACAGGTTAGAAGTACGGAAAGCGTTCGCAAAAAAGCGGCTAAAAAGTCTTGGCTCAATGCCGCTTGCTGCGGAGACTGTGACGATGCTGTTTGATAAAAAGTCATTATTTTACCGATTTTTATTGAAAAAATTTGACGGATATGCTATCATGAAAAAGAAAAATCTCATGGAGGGCGGCGTATGATGGAAAACGAAAAGGATATTGTGCTCAGAAATGCGATCGGCGGATATAACAAAAGCGATGTGAACGAATATATCGCGTCGATGGCGAAGGAATTTTCACGCCGTGAGGAAGAGTGGTATACCGAAAAAAGAAAGCTTGAACGGGCGGCGGAGGACGAGCGGGCGGAAAAAGAGAGATGTACGAAGCTTTGTGACGAGCTTGCCTGTCAGTATTATGAGGCGTGGGTGGACGCCCGTCATAAGGGCGAGGCATTAGAGGAAGAAAAGAAGATCGGATTGGAATTGAAAGCGTCGACGGCGGGGTTTGCCGGACGGATTCATGAACTGGAAACCGAGCTGGCAGCCAAAAATGCCGCGCTTGACGAATTGGAGAAAGAGAAGCAAGAAAAAGCAGAGAATACCGCAGAGGATGGCGCCGTTTACGATAAGCTCAGCGAGCGGGTGGATCAGATCATGGCGGCAGCAAACGACAGCGCGCACGAGATTCTCACGAGTGCGCTCTCCCGCAGCGATGAAATCATAGCGGAGGCGGAGAAAAAGGCGGAAAAAATTCGCGCGGATGCAGCGGCGCAGTCCGAAAGGGAGAAGGGCATCTATCAGAATACGGCGGTTGGCTATTACGACGAGGTGATGCGCTTCGCCTCGGAGCTGCGTGACAGCTTAAACAAGCTGATGGAGGAAATCAGCGCGAAAAAGGCGGAGGTTGAGGACAAGCTGGAGGACGTGCGCGCTTCCTCTCAAACGGCAGCGCAGGCGTCTGTGGGGAAGTCTGAGAAAAAGGGAAGTGAAAAGACGCCTTTTTCCTCTTTGGATGAAAAAATCGAGCATTTTTTTAAGAATACCATGCGTGTCATTGTCGATATGAAGAAAAAACAGGAGTGATTCTATGTCGTCCAACCGGAAAAAAATCATAAATCTGTATGGCGACGGCATGGAGGACGGAAGAGAAAAGCGGTCACGGTCGGCCGGACTTGAATTTCACTACACGGAAAAGTTTCTCCGTCCCTTGATTGCTGCTGGGGCTCGCGTCATCGAGCTTGGCTGCGGAACCGGGTATTATGCGTTTCGGCTTGCAACGCTATGTGAGGAATATGTCGGAGTGGATTTGACACCGAAAAACATTGAGCTTTTTCGGGAGAAAATAACGGCTTCCGGTTTTGAAAACATACGTGCCGAGGTAGGGGATGCGACCGATCTTACAGAGATTTCCGATCATGCTTTTGATGCCGTGCTCTGCCTTGGCCCCATGTATCACCTGCCGCGTGAGGAGCGGGCGGGCGTTTTCCATGAATGTCACAGAATCGCGAAAGACGGTGCTGTCCTCGCTTTTTCCTATATCAATCGGCTCGGCGTTTATGCCGGTGCCTGTGCGAACTGGCCAAGTGTTTATCCGAATCGGAAAACCAATCAGGCCGTCTTTGAATACAGCACCGACGATGACAGACCGGACGTGTTTTATTATACCTCTCCGGAGGAAATGGCAACGGATGCGGCGGCTGTGGGGTTGTCGGTCGTCCGCCATTATGGTTTGGATTTCTTTTTTGAGTCCTGTGCTGTCGATAGTATGACGGAAGATCAGTTTGCCTGCTATTTGGAGCTTTCCGACAGGATGTGCGAGGACCCGTATTCGGTCGGGCTTGCCAATCATGCGCTGCTTGTCTGCAAAAAATAATCTCTTTTTGAAATCTCCGCGGTGCGGGGATTTTGTCGTTCGATGGCAAATGAATATTCCGGCGGCGACAGTTGACTTTTGTATGAAATTATGATAAACTGTATATACTCCATGCGGAAAGAGAGGCGATGACTGTGGCGGAAAAAATGAATAAAATCATTGCGCAGAACCGAAAGGCACGTCACGACTTTTTCGTCGAGGATACCTATGAGGCGGGCATTGCGCTGTTCGGCACGGAGGTCAAAAGCCTGAGAGCGGGAAGCGTGAATCTCAAAGATTCGTATTGCTACATTAAGAACGGCGAGATTTTTTCGACGGGCATTCACATCAGCCCGTATGAAAAGGGCAATATTTTCAACAGGGATCCGCTTCGGGAGCGCAAGCTTCTCATGCACAAGCGCGAGATTTTGAAATTGCAGGCGCTTGTCGGCCAGCAAGGATATACGCTGGTTCCGTTATCGCTGTATTTTTCCGGCAAGAATGTCAAGATGGAGCTTGGCGTCTGCAAGGGCAAAAAGCTTTATGACAAGCGCGAGGATGCGGCGAAGAAAGCGGAAGCGCGTGACATCGACCGTTACGAAAGGGAACGGCAGAAATATTAAATATGGGCCCGTAAAGGTTTCGACGGGGACTTTGAAGTACGGTAAGCGAGCCGAGATGGGGCAACTCGTTAAACAACCTCAACCTAAATATAAACGCTAATAATAGAAAATTGGCTCTCGCCGCCTAAGTGCGGCGCGTCCGGCATAGGAGCACCGCGGCCTATGTTTCGGGCGTCACTCAGCGGTAAATGTGCACAGCCCGTTTGCTTTTGAAGCTGTCATAAAGAAAAAAGCTACCTGAACCGCAAGCCTGCTTGCCGGCGTGGGGTAAGGGGAATCTTAAAAGACAAGCTGCGCTCGGAGAAGGCTGTATGGATCGGTTTTCGGACAGGGGTTCGACTCCCCTCGGGTCCACCAATTTAATCACAGGTCGAACCCCTGAGGTGACGATAGTCGTCTTGCCTTACGGTTTCGTACTTGCGACCCAGATTAAGGATAGGCTTTGAGCCTGTCCTTTTTCTTTTGGTAGTCGGTAGTCCGTTTTAACGAATTTTCCTTATATATACGTGTAATGCGAGGGAGCGACGAGATTGCGCTTTGAGTCCCTTTACTTTTTGGAAAAATCTTTTCAGGTTTTACGAACTACCAGTACTACCAGATAGCCAAAGGACATGTAAATCAAGGACTTTCTTCGGTAGCAGGCTCAGTAGCAGAGGGCTCGGGCTCGACTACCTCGACTGCTACGGAGACCCGCAGGAGCTGTCCTTCGGGGACGAAGGCCTTGATTTGCTTTACAAAGCTCGCCGCGTTGAAGGCTCCGGAGAAGCAGAACGAGAAGTTCTCCAAAGTTATTTTTTTTGTCGGCGCATTCGCGCTGATACCGTAGTCCTCGCGGAATCTCTCGAGGTCGTCCTTTGTAGGCTGAAAACCTCTCTTAAAGGAAAAGCCTCTTTTGCTCAAGTAAACGCCGACCGCACCGGCGTTCGCGCCCATAAGCTCGGCAAGAGCCGAAGGACCGACGCGGTACTTGTCAACGATGTTCTGCACGTAGCTCTTCTGCAAGCCCTCGGGAAGGGCCTTGAACTCTGCGTAGGTGATACGCTTTTTCAGGTTGAGCGTGTAGGTAGGACCGCTCATTTCTCTCATCTCCTTTGCCGTGTATTGCGGTAGGCGGCAACCGCTATGCCGAGGGCGCTTCTTAGCGCTCCGGGCTGTTATCGCCTTTTCTCGTACATCTTCTTTGAAGAGGTACTCTTCGTCTCTCATATAAACCTCCCCGGGCAAGCCCCAGACCTCCCGTATCGCGTTTTAGCTCAGGGGCCCTTAGATTTACCCTCTAAAAACTTTGGACGCGATACGGGCAATTCTGGAGTCCTTTTAATCAGCCCTCTCCATAGCGACTTCGCAGATACCGCAAATGAGGCTGAGGTCCGCAGTCGTCTTAACTTCCTGCCCGCAGACCGGGCAAACGTAGCGGTGAGGTTTTTCGCGTTCGGCCTTTGCTTTCTCTTCAGGCATAACGCGGGCGAACGGGACCTCAAGTACAAAGCCGTTATCCTCGAGGGTCTTCTTGAAGGCCTCGGTCGGATTTGTGTGGGAGAAGCCCACAGTACGGTCATACCCGATTTCAAGGTCTCTTGCCTCAGCCTCAGCCTTGAAGGTCTTGTTGTGGTAGCGGCCCTTCTGGCAAGTGTCCTGAATCTCATTCACGAGGCAGTAAAGATGGACCATCTCGTGGCACATCGTCGCGGCCGTGTTAGCGGACGGGCGATTGAGGAACTCGGCGCCGATGTTGATTTCATACTGGCCGTCGTTCTCGCTCTTCCAAATCTTCTTAGTAGAGCAGTGGCCGTAAGCCTTAGGGGTAGACTGAACGGTGATGACCGGTTTCGGCAGCGCGTTGTCGAAGTACACGCGATTCAGAATGTCGAACAAGCTCTCGAGCTTGGTCACGACATCCGACATTTTCATGGGCTCGTCGTGGTTGACTTCTGGCTCAGCGGTCTCGTTGACAGCCTCACTGATAGTCTCAGGCTCTTCGTAGAGCTTCCAGCGACGGTCATAGCTTGCAGCGGCCATGATACTCGGCTCGGCGTTAGGCTCGTCCGCGGGAACGGAGTGAATCTTGCGATTCTCCTCGTCAATGCTTACGACCAGACGGACCTCGTTGGTCTCCTTGTTGATAATCTTCTTGTTAGCGATAATGCTCATGTCTTTCATTATGTTTGCCTCCTTTGTAATTCCCAGTGTTTTCCAACTGACAATTATATTTTACCGTGTTCAGTAGAAAAAGGGAGCGCGCAAAACTGCCGGGATTCTGCGAACTTTTCGTTGCAGTTCTACCGCTTTTGGTAAGTAGTCAAGTCTCGGACTGCGGCGTCAAACTTTTCAAGGACCATATCGAGGTCCGTTCCGTTGAAGCACGCAAAGCCTTCGTCGGTGTCAAAGATAGCTTGATTGAAGTCTTTGCGCCGCGAGTCATGGTGAGGACTGTCCACGGTAAGGCGTTTGACGAAGGCCTTTCTCAGTTCCTCATACATCGCTTTCCTCCTTATCCGGTTTTGTCAGGTCCTCAGGCTGGCAGTCGAGAGCCTGCGCGAGCTTGAGAGCCGTTTTGAGCGTGATATTCTCGGGCTTGATAATGCCGACCTCAATATCACGGATTTTCTGGTAGCGGATTCCGCTGACTTTCGCCAGTTCGGTGCGGCTGTAGCCTTTCGCAAGCCGCAAATCTTTAAGTCCCAAAGTGTCGTTCTCCTTTCACCGCGGGGCACAAGGCCCCGCGGATTCATAGATTGATGATTAGATATAGAAGCCGAAGCAAACGCCGCTGACGCCGCCGGCGTAGTTATAGTTCGCGCCGCCGCTGCTGCTCACACTGCAGAAGTTGCTGGAGCCGCTCCCATAAGGAGAACGCTCCCACCACCAGTCCGCATCTCCGTCTTCGTCGACCTTGATACGGTTGCGGCGGTCCTTGAAGTACTCGAACTGGAAGCCGCGGTCAGGGTCATTCTCGGTCCAGTCATGGTCGCCGAAGACCTCCATCTCAGAGAAGAGCCAGAGCTTGTCCTCCTCTTTGCCGAACTTGCGGGGCTTGATAGCCGCGACGAGCTCGTCAGGAAGCAGCGCGATAACTTCCTCGTTGAGGTAGCGGCGCATATCGCAGGCGAGCCAGCCGCCCTCATTGGTCCAGTCCTCATTCATGCGGTGGTAGCCGAGCAGATTCTTCAGCCCGATAACGCCGTCGTCCATGACGACGAACACGACCTCGCGGCCGTCCTTGAGAGTCTCGACGATTTCATCGCCGACCTTGAGCGTACCCGGATTCGCCCAGTTGAAGGCGCGGGTCTCTTTCGTTGTGATAGTTGCCATAATAAAAACCTCCTGAAAATATATTTGCTTATAAGAGCGTTCTGCCCTTGAGAAGCCTTCTGATAGTCCACACATCGGAGCAGTATATCGGCGTAAACCAGTAGTTCTCCAATGAGTCGTCCGGGCGCATAGGCTCGGTAAGCGAGTTGCCTACTTTGATATAACCGGCGACGCCGAGAAGCGAGAGCTGGATATAACACATGTATGCTACGGTGTAATCAACGTCCTGCGCGGTCACGAGAATGTGATTCTGCCAGTTCAGACCGGCCTTGCTTATCTGCTTAGCCGCAGCGTGAACGCCGGCAATCAGAGTAGCGCCGGCACCGCAAGCGCAGTCGTTAATTGAGATATAGCCTTTCGCCTCGATAGTCGGCAGCACGTTGTCGCAAGTCATTTCCGCCATCATTCGGCAAACATCGTAGGGCGTGAAGAACTGCCCGCCGGAATCATTGCCGAGGTTAAGCGCCATGAAGATACTTCCGAGGAAGTCCTGCTCCGGATTCTTCTCGAGAGCGAGGACCACTTCCGCAGCAAGCTGAGGAAAAATCTCCTGCTCTTTCTTGTTGTACTTCTGAATCCGCTTGAGGTAGAGCTCCTCGCGTTTTTCAAAGTGGGACTTGTCGACCGCATTCGAGATAGCGCAAGCATACATCGTAACGAAGTCCTGCCAGACCTCCCACGGAGTCCAGCGATATGTAAGCTCACGGAAGAGCTTTACAAAAGGTTGGTCGTCGGTCTTCCCGACTCTTTTTGTCATTGACTTGCCTCCTTTAATAAAGTAGTGCGTTAAAGTAATCGGCCCGAAAGAAACGCCCTTGCGGGCGAATCTTTCTCAGATGATATTGACCTCGTAAATGAGGTAGTCGGTGAAGTCTGCCGTGCGGTAAAGGTACGGCGAGACCCGCTGCGGTCGGTCGGAACGGCTCTCGATAAAAGCCTGCGCCTTTTCTAAGGTTGAGTAGCCCTCCTGACTGACTTTCCCGAGGCTCGCTTCGGGAATCACCTGAACGATGTAAACTTTCATATTGTTGCCTCCTTGTTTTTAATGTCAAGAGGTTACCTTTCGCAGCGCGCTTACCGCTTGAAGCTCGTGAGCTGGGCGGTGCTGTCCGCATTCTGTTTTATCCTCTTGACATTATTTATTATGCCGCGTTTTACTGATTTCGGGAGCGCGCAAAACAGCCGGGATTTTGCGAACTTTCCGTTGCGGTTTTACCGCTTTCAGTCAATCACGCAACCACCTTGCAACGCGTGAGAACAGTCTGCTTGACGCCGTTCCGTTCGTTGTGAGCTTTGATTGTGGCCTTGAGGGTCATACGCTCTTGAAGCTCAATAGGTCGAGACGCGTACCAGATAAAGATGTTCCCTGCCTCATCAGCGAACTTATAAAGATAGGTGGTACCGAAGTCGTTATACCATGATGTGAGAAGCACTGCAGCAGTCAAGTCGAGGGTCAGACGAGTACCCACTTCTCCAACATACGCCGAAGTATTTTCCGTGTTTGCTCTCTGTTCTTCCCGGGCTTTGCGCTCCATATAATGCTCATACGCGAGAGGCATGTATGCCAGCCGACCGACCTGCTTAGCCGTTACATATTCGCCCTTAGCAAATACAGAGCAGTTACGCTCGAGGTCACTTGCAGAGTCAAAGTCAATATCAAGCAGCCAACTATTGATAAGCTCGGCCTGCGCCTTTGCTTTATCGGAGACAGCTACTTGCTCGCGGAGCTTATCAAGAACAACTTCCCGCGTGCTATCCTGTTCGTCGCTTTTGCGGTAGCCGTATTCCTGAATTGCGTCATAAGCGCAGGCGAGAATCTGGCGGACCTCAAACATTTGCGCGCCCCGGCGGGTATTCCAGTCAGTCATAGAGCAATCAAGGTCCTCAGGAAAGAGGTCTCTCACTTCGGCCCAGAGAGCGGCAGTCGCCGGGTTGATTCCGGTGTAGTCATGCAGGCAAGCGCGTCCGACCTGTCGAGTATCGCCCTCGGCGTTCTCAATGAAGAAGGTAACGGCGCGCTGGCGATTCGTATTGCAATGGTCACAATGAGGAGCGGCGGTAAACCACTCGGGGCGGGCTTTCTGCTTACCGAAGCAGCTTACGACATTTCCCTTGTCCCCATGCTCGACCTTAGCGAGAACGGTCCAGCCGTTCGCCTTGATAAGCTCTTCGCAAGCAATATCAAAATCAACGGCAGCGACCTTGTAGGAGCCGGCTTTGTGAGTGAAGTCGTCGAAGACGTTAACCGTTTCAGGGTGTTCGTCGGAAATAGTGTAAGAGAACGGAACATTATAGCGGGCAGCTTTTTTAGCGAGCTTATCAAGACGCTTGCTGACTTCCTCAGCCTTATCTGCGTAAACAGTAAAAATCATAATCGTTACCTCCTTAGGGTTTACTTTCTCGCCTAAACGCGATATAATATATAAATACTCTTAAGCTCAGCCGGTCTTGCGGCCGGCCAAGCTCTCGAGCGGACGAGGTTAGTCGTCAGTTACGTATTCAAGGTACTCGGTGTCGGTCGCGAAGAGCATGTACTCTCCGTGTACCAAGCCCATGAATCCGTAGTCGGTGTAGTAGCCGTCCATGATTGACCTCCTTTCTGAGCTCTCGTTGTTCCAGCAACGGGGGCTCTTTTCTTTGTCAAGGTTTTCCCCTTGACAATTATTATTTTACCGTGTTTGGTAAGAAAAGGGAGCGCGCAAAACTGCCGGGATTCTGCGAACTTTCTGTTGCATTTCTACCGCAAATAGTAAAAGGCCGGAGCCGTCCCACGAAGGAACGACTCCGGCCTTATCTCTTAGGTGAGCTGATTTACTTTTTTCTGTACGGCGGCGTAGTCATACCCCGCAGCTTCAAGCCGTTTCTTACGCTCTGCGCCGTTGCCCCACTTGCCTTGCAGGACTTCTCTGGCAAGCTCGTCGACCGATTTACCGGCGCCCTGCTCCGTAGTGATGAAGGCCGAGAAGCCTGCCGCCTGCAGCTTCTTCAACGTAGCCTCCGCATTCGCTTTGACCTTGAAGGCGCCGACCTGAATCTTGTAGAGGTCTCCGACCTTCACCATGTAGGTGTCGAAGCCTTTCGCCTTGACCTTAGCCAGCATGGCGTCTGCGTTTGCCTTGACCTTAAAGGCACCCGTCTGGACGCGATACAAGCCCACAGACGGCTTTTCAGGCCCGGGCTTGATATTCGTACTCCCGAGGCGTTTGTTGACCTCAGAGGCAATCTGAGCGTGCCGTTCGTAGAGATATGTACCGGGGCAGCTCTTATTTGCAAACCACCGGTGCACGGTCATGTTCTGCTTGTCCGGCTGGCCGATAAGAGACTTGTCGGCCTTCCACTTGAGCTCTTTGATACCGTTGCGCTTGCAAATATCGACGAGCAGGTCGATGAGTGCGGCGTAGGCCTTCTCCGTTACGGCGTAAGGCTCTTTGGTATCGCTGGCGACCTCAATCGTGATTGCACGGTTATCGTTCGCTGCGTTCGAGGAGCACCACGAGCGGTCTTTCTCCTCGACGTACATGCCGATACGGCCGTCGTACCCGATACCGTAGTTGCTGGACGCCTGCCGGGAAGTAGGGGCGAACACGTTGCCGAGGGTTTCGACCGAGCATTGACCGACCACGCAATGGATAGTTACGGTATCGATTTTGTGGTTACGGGGGCTCGATTTATTCGGCGAGATTTTTGTATAGCTTACGAGCGGGCTGTTACTCATTTTCGGTACCTCCTTCGGTCTTAGCATTCAGGATAGCCACGAATTTAGTAAAGGCCTCCTTGATGTACTTGCAGGCTACGAGCAGCACGGCGCCGATAATAATGAGGTCCGCGAAGAGGTCGGAATACTCCTCGGGAATCGCCCAGCCGACTTGATTTGCGAATAGGGGCAGAGTCGTGATTGCCGTGCAAAGCAGCGTCAGCCCGACCACGAAGGTCAGAATCTTGAGACCGCTCGCAATGAGCTTGTCCTTGTCAAAGGACTCATGCAGAATCTTGATGTTGTACCAGAGCGAAAAGGCAACGTTCGCGAGGTACGCGGCGAGGAAGATAAGCATGGCCCAGCCGATGTTGATAAGGTTTTGCAGTACGCTTTCTAACATGGTTTTAGTCCTCCTTTGAATCATTGTATATATCAGGCCCGTACTTCTTACGGAGCTTGATTCGGTTTTCGGCTTTCGCCTTACTGTAGTAGAAGCCGGTCGCGGTAGCGAGCTCGGCAAAGATGGCGGGGATAAGGTACGCAAGCGGCGAAGTGTCGCCGGTTTTCCAAACAATGGCCAAAGTAAAGACCGTTACGACTCCCGTAGCGGTCCCGACAATGGCGATTATGATTTTGGAAAACTCTCGTTTCTTAGCTCTCATCAGGTGGCGATACCGGCAGCTCTAAAAACTTGTTATGGAGGTCGTCCATAACGCCGTTCACGCCGAGGGAGTGGTACTGCTTCCAGCAGTTCTCGAAGTTTTCCCGGGCGTAGATAGGAGCGAAGCCGCGTTCCTCCCATTTGTTGTAGTCGCTAATCATCTGCGACCTGAGCAAGGCTTGCAGTCCCGCCTTTACCGCAGCCGTGTCCAGAGCGTTCTTCTTGACGAGGGAGTGCAGGTACTTGAAGATGGCCGCAATGAGCGCAGGCACGCCCAGAAGGCAGAGCCATTGATAAACCGTCATTCAGTAACCTCCTCCCAGCCGTAGACCCCCGGCTCCCAAACATTATTTGCGGCAGTACTTACCCAGTGCTTGCCGCTGTGCGCAACCTTATCGCCGAGCGCGTAGGCGTCATGCGCGCCGAGGGGCTGAGACCATTCGGGGTACTCGGCCGTAGGGTCTCCGATTTCCTTCCAAAGACTTGCGGTAGCCGGCGGCGTCCAATCTGCTTGCGAGCTGTGCGCTTGTACGCAGCGGTACAGTTTTCCTTTGTAAGAGCAAATCGCCTTGACTGCATAAGCTACCGGGTATGCCCATTCCGAAAACTGCTCGGCGTGTTCCGTGAGAGTCGCGTCGTCGAGCTGTTCTGTCTCTGCCATTTTCACGAAAACAAGACTCGCGAGCTCCGGAGCCCGTGCTTTTGCGAGGGCGGTTAGATTCGCCTCAGTCGTGTAGAACTCGCCCGCATGGTAGAAGTAGAAGCCGGCGACAACTTCCGCGGGAACACTCTCGACCTCAACGAGGGTATGCCGGTCGCAGAGGTACCCGACCTGCTGTGTGGGCCAGAAGGTGTTGGAGTCGTTCGAGTAAATCGCGTCGGCTTTGTCCTGCTCGCTGAGAACGACGACGCCGTTTGCCTGCCTGCGAACATAACAGGGGTGCTCGCAGATTTCGACAATGAGATTTGCCGAGTTTGTGATTAAGTACATAGCGCTTTCCTCCATTCGATTTTATTGTTCGGGTGGAATCCGAACAGTTTCTTAAAATATAGGTCCATGCGCTCGACGGCATGGAAGCTGTTTCCTCGCTTCATGTGCCCGCGCCAGCTCTCATATGCGCTGCAAATATCCGAGAGCGGAAATACACGCCGGACGAACTTGCCGGCAATTTTCACGACTCTGCCCTCGATATTCCAGAGCTTGAACTTCTTGAGCTTGCGCCGGATTTTCTTAATACTCTCAAAGCTCATTTTGCGAAGGACCTTCCCGGTCTCCGTCAGCTTGAAGCGGATTTGCAGGAACTTGAAGCCCTCGCTGAGCTTCTTGATTTTTGTCTTTTTCGTATTAAGAATAATGCCGAGAGAATCACAGACCTCTTTCATGCGAGTAAGACACTCTTTGAGGTATTCCTTGCTCGGGTGAATCAGATAGCCGTCGTCCATATATCTGGCGTAGCCCTTAATGCCGAGCTTTTCCTTGATGAAGTGGTCGAGCTTATTCGGCAGCATAAGAGCGGCAGTCTGCGAGATTTGACTTCCGAGCCCGTAACCGATGGGCCCGAAATTATCGAGGCACTCGTTCGCGAGAGCCCTGATTCTCACATCATGCACACGCTTTGCCAGCTCACGGCTGACCGGCCAATGCTGCGCGTTGGCGAAGTAGTTGGAGAAGTCGAAGAGAAGAACATAGCCCTCCCGGCCGTACTTCCTGTAATGCCTTTGTAGGTGGCAGGAGAGACGGTTAAGAGCGAAGTCGATTCCTTTGTTCTCGGTACTTGCGCCGTTGTCATAGATGAACGACGGTTTTAAGGTCGGGTTGATGACCTTATCGCAGAGCGTCCTCTGCACGACGCGCTCGCTGATGTGAATGCTCCTGATGTGCCGCATTTTCCCTCGGTCGTAGAGGTCGAACTCGATAAAGCCTCGGCTCTTATACGTCCCGTCAAGAAGCGCGCGCCGAGTTGCGGCCGTATTCGTTACGAGATTGAAGCGGTAAGTCTGCGTGGAGCTTTTCCAGCTAACGCCGCGGCAGCAGATATGCCCGGATTGATATAGGTTTTCATAAGAAAAGACGTCCTCAAAATCTCCGCAGGATTTGCTGAGAGCGAGGCGTCTTTCTTGCCGTTTCTTGACTCGCCTCTGATAGCGAGCCTCGTGTCTTTCTTCGCTTGTCATTAAAAATTGTCCCCTTCGTACAGTGTTGCAGGATTTCACGCGTAAAAGTAACTGCATAGTAGTACCGCCCATGAAACACGGTCCGCGTAAACCGTGCCATGCAAGCAGCGTCCGAGCGACTACATCAAAGGAGTGTTTTAGCCAAAAGGCAGGGTACGAGTCATCCTTCCATAAAGGTACTGATTTCGGCGGTTTCCCGCTTACTATGTCGGACCTGATTCCTTATGGAATCCGAAGCAAACGCCGTTGGTGTTGTTGGCGTTGTTATTGTTCGCGTTGCCGTTGCTGTTCACATTGCAGAAGTTGTTGGAGTTGCTCCCATTAGGAGAACGCTCCCACCACCAGTTCGCAGGACAAGACAACAGTATCATGACAGGACCCGTATATCGGTTAGGGCAGATTCTTGAATCGCTCTTTATCCGATTTCTTTACGCCGGAAATTAGCTTAGCCTCCTCACTGATGAGGGAAGCCCACTCCTCGAGAGAATTATCGAGCCAGCGCAGCTTTTCAGGATTTTGCTTGAGAAGGTCTGCCATAATTCCGAGCTGACCGATAAGCGCCTGAAGCATGGCGTTTGCCTCGATAAGATGGTCCCGCCGAAGCTGGGCCTCGTGCTGATTTCCGGGAAAAACGCTGTTCGCCATTTTGACCTCATTGTAGACAGTATCGGCGAGAGCGCTTAGCTCCTGAGCGCCGTAAAAGGTGTACCTCTTTGGCATTTTCAGGCAGCATTTTCTTGTATGCACGGCGAGCTTGCGCGCAGTCTCTACGAACTGGACTGAGCTGTCTCCTCGCAGTGCTTTATAAACTGACATAGTTAGCTTTTACCTCCTACCGGGGCCACAAGGGCCCCGGATTGACTAAAGATAGTAGATTAAACACAGAAGCCGAAGCAAACGCCGTAGGCGCTGCTGGCGCTGCTATTGTGCGCGTTGCCGTTGCTGCTCACAAAGCAGAAGTGGTTGGAGCTGCTCCCATTAGGAGAACGCTCCCACCACCAGCTCGCAGACCCGGAGCCGTTGGAGAGGTATTTGATTCTGTTCGCGGCGGTAGCAAAGTAGCTGTACTGCGAGCCCTCACCGGCTTTCGAGTAGGTAGTCGAGCCGAAAATCTCAATCTCAGAGAAGAGGAAGAGCTTCATCGAGTTTGTGTTGATAGTCGAGCTCTGACTGCCTGCGGAGGTCTTCTTGTTGACGCTCTTAAGTACCGCTTGCAGGTCGGACGGCAGGGTCGGCAAAAGCGTGTTTTGCAGCCACGAGTACATTTCAGAGCCGGTAAAGCCACCGCTATTTGTATTCGAGGCATTCATTCGACGCGTAGTTGCCATAAGGTTTTTCATGCCAAAGGTAATGCCGGCCTTGCCGCCGCTTGCGAGGTCGTCATGATTGAAGCCCATAATTACGAGCGTCAGGGTCTCGCTTCCGACCGTGATGTCCTTCGTATCGCCGACAGACCAAAGCTGAGAAGCCTTGCCTGCGGCAGAGGCCTTAGCAATCTGCGCCCACATGTTCTTAGAGAGTACGCTGTTGAAGAACAGGCACTCGACGGAGTAGGTTTGCCCGGAGGTCGTGATTGCCACGCTCACGGGGTCGGTTGTCTCCCCGCTCTTCGTAGCGGTAACGGTATAGGTACCGGACGCGGTAATCGTCAGGGAGAGCACACCACTTGAAGGCACCGTGCCGGAGAAGGTCTTCGTACCGTTCGTGGCGGTAACGACAGCGCCGGAGTCCGAAGTTACTTTTAGCGTCGCCGAGAAGTAGGAGAGCGAGATTTTGTACTGCTTCACATCGTCAACGACAACGCTCTCAGTCGCGGTCTGCCCGTCCTTTGTAGCCGTTACGACCCATGTACCATATCCCGTCAGGTTGAAGGTCACGGTGCCGGTACTCGTAGCGGTCAAGGTCTTAGAGCCGCATTTGCAGGTAACGGAACTGCCGCTCGGAATTGTGGCAATAATCTGAGGCGGCACGCCGACCGTACCGAGCTGAGAGTCGGGAATCTTGCCGTCGCTTCCCAGAGTAGCTACACCGCCTGCCGTGCCTTTCTGAGAGGTAGGAATATAGCCGAGGGCGGGAATCTGCGCGACCGGGACCTTGCCGTCAGAGCCCAGACTCGCAACGCCTCCCGCTGTGCCTTTCTGTGAAGTCGGGATATAGGACAGGTTCGGAAGCTGACTCTCCTTCAGCTTGCCGGACTCATCGAGGTCCGCCTTGTCCTTGAGTGCGGCGTCGATTTTATCCGCGTTCTCATTGAGGTCTGCAATGTCCGCGAAGTCTTCCGGCGCCGGCTTTTTCAGGTTGTAGTTGTCTGTGTAGGTAGCCATTAAGTAAGTACCTCCTCCTTCAAATCTTTCCACGTGAGCGGCTTGACCTCGCTCCATTTATAGGGCTTGACCTTAGCCCACGTGTTATAAAGAAGCTCTACCGTAAAGACCATGTTGTACGGCAGAATGCGCTCAAGCGTCTCGGAGATAATCGTCTCCTGCTTCTTGACGCCGAGCGCGACTTTCACATTGACGGTAAAGGTCGCCGTCGTGATAGTCAAAACATAACCTCCCGCCCCGCAGAGAGACTCAAGCAGAGCGGCGAGGCTTTTCCTTGTGTAGGGAATATTTTCGTTGTACCGACTGAGCAGCCGGAGCTTGCGGTCGTCAAGAGTATCGGTCGCGAAGGGCGTGATACCCAGCATTTTCTCCCGGCGGGCCACGCCGTTCTCGGTAGCCTCAGAGATAAACTGGTCGTTCATGCAATCCTCGCAGGCGTCCCAGATAGCTTGTACCTCCGGGGTCTCCGCTTCCATGATTGCCCGCATTTCCTGCACGTCTTTCAGCACATCTGGAAGATACCCTTTGAGGTCGATGGTTCTGATGTTGTTGAAATTACGCATTTGTGAACGACCCCCTCACCGCAACCGCGTCCTTATCGAGCGTGAGATTTCCCGTCTGGCCGTTCAGAGTCGTGCCGGAAATATCGACGATACCGGCGAGCGCGAGGAGTCTCGACTCGATTTGCGATACACGGACAATCAGCCCTGCCTCTTTACTCCACGTCGAATTGAGCTCGAGATAGTAGGCGTCAAGAGCGCTCTGAATGTACGGGAGGCACTCGGTCAAGTTCCAGCCGGAGGCGAAAGTCAGGGTCGTAGAGATATTGACCGTAGTACCTGCTGCGCCGACGACCGTAACCTCATGGTCAATAGGGGCAAGACCGATACCGTCGCCGCTGTTCTGTGTCGGGTCGATGGTCGTCTGCACGGTATTGATAAGGGTATCTGAAGGCGGTTGGTAGTCGCTTCCCGTAATAACGAGCTTGACCGTTCCGGGACCTTTCCACGCACGGTAGGGCTTGCACCCGCCGACGCCCGGCAGTGCCTCGGTGACTTCGATATACTGCCCACGGTTGAAGCCGTAGGACTGATTCTCAAAGCTGTTGAGGTAGCGCAGTCTCAGGGTCTCGGTCGCTTCTTCGTCTTCACCGTTAATAACGATACTCGTCAGCTCCGCGGTCGCGAGTCCCTCGATATACTCGATGGGAATAAGCTGACCGGTGTAGCTGTTCGGGTCCGCACCGGCGGTCTCACAAGTAAGGTAATACTTGAGAGACTCGATTTTCTCGGTCACGGCCCAGTTGTATTTATCGCAGGAGAAGCGCGTGCCGACAGGAATATCCATACTGAACTCGCCGATACCCACGGCGCAGGTCGCCGGCAGAGGCGTGATACCGCGCTCAGCGCAGCGCATGATAAGGTAGTCTCTGCTTGCGGTGTCTGCGAAGGTCTCATTGAGTACAGTATCGAGAGCCACATAAATCATGGCGCTCTCAAGGGAGTTCGGCGCAAGCGCATCGAAAATAATCGAGCCCTCGCGCTTATCAAGGCTCGACGCTATGCGGGTGAGTTTCTCTTGAAGAATCGCCTCATAGGTTTTATCCTCATACATCGGTTTCCACCTCCAAATCGCCGAAAATGCTATGCACGGTAAAGGTGACGTGCACGGTCTTTTTTCCGGTCTCAAAATCGAAGCCGTCTACTGCGGTGATTCGGTCGTCCTGCAGTAGGGCCTCTGTAATGCAACGCTTAATCTCTGGAAGCGCATACTCTTTCGGCTGGCCGATAAGCTCGACGAGCTCAACGCCGTAGTTCCATGAGTAAATGAGATAGGCGTACCGCTCCGTGCTGAGAATCAGGTAAATAGCCTGCCTCAGCGACTCGAGCTCGTCTACCATGCCGCGAATGCGCCCATGCTCAATATCCAGAGCGTAAGTAAGACTCGGCTGAGTCTCGACCTCAAGCGTCAAAAGGTCGTCTTCTACTTTAGGTATCATTTTGGCGCCTCCACTCTGTCTAAGATAATAAACTTCTGGCCGCCGTCGGCCCGCAGGAGAAGCACTTGCTCACCGGTCTTTAGGGCAAGGTGTACCTTGTAGGCCTTTTTGCCCTTGTAGGCGTGCTTATGACTTGCGAACTCTGCGTAGCCGCTGCCGCCGGAAGTTTCTTCTGTCTGGTGGTCCACCGTCATATAAACGGTGAAGTCTCGCACCGCATTCGTCAAGATGAGCTGACTTGCAGTAAGTTCGAGCTTCTGGTCAACCTGCACCTTGAGCGGGGAGACACTCGTCACCTTACCGAGGATAAAGCCGAAGGGTTTGCCGGCGGCTACAGCCTCGACCGCGGCGCGCTTTACGTTTTCTAAAAAACCGTTCATATCAAGTGACAAATGTACCACCTCGCAATTTCAGGTCCATCAGGTGTTGCTCTTGCTTGAATTTGTGCGTCACCGATTCGACCAGTAGGTAGCTCTGGACGTTGATGTCTCCGAGCCCCAGCTTAACAATAACGGACGAGCCCGCCCGGACTCTCGTATCGCCGAGCGCGTCGGAGATAGAGAGCGAGCGGGTTTTTGTGTTGTAGAGCTTTAGGAGAGCCTCTGCCTTTGCCGCGCCGCTTGCGGAGAGCTCGACGGTATCGGTGTATTGCAGAAGGCCCCACTTGTTGATGTTCGAGCTGTCTTTCGCAATGAAGATTTCGCGCTTGCCCGAATCCTTGTTCTCAAATGTAATCTTGATTTGGTTGTAGGTCTGCTTGTCGATGGTACTCGAATAGGAGTACTCGCCGATAGTGTCGGCGTCGATAAGCAGATTCAGCTTCATGCTCTCAATGTCCTGCAGCGTCAGCTTGCCGACTTTATCGTAAAGCACATAGAGCTTAGTTTTCGCCCGCAGTGTTTCATCAAGCGCATTCTGGGCGATGTCAAAGAGCGTGGCGTTGTCCTCCGTCCTCGAGGCGATAACGTACCCCGTGTCCTCAAGCGCTCCCACGCTGAGGCCGAAGTCCTCGGCTATCATCTTGATAACGTCGCTCGCTTTCTTGTTCGAGTAGACATAGGTGTCCTTATTCTTGAAGTAGCGGAGCTGGTCGTAGGCGGTAACCTCGATAACGTTCGGCGTGCGGCCTGAGCGGCTCTTTGTAAAGACAAAGCCGTAAAACATGTCCGTCCCATCGACGGACAGCTTTACGGCGTCTCCTTCCTGAAAAGACAAGACGGAATCCTTTACCACGGAAAACTTGAGCTTTCCGGGAGAGCCTTTGCGGTCCCACGAAAGGCTGATACCTTCCTCAACGATGGGGTAGAGAATCGTGCTGCCGCTCTGAATGATTAAATCTACTTTACTCATGGAATCGTCAACACCTGCCCCGGGTAAATAAGGTTAGGATTCTTTATCTTGCCCTTATTCGCGTTATAGATTTTTGTGTACTGCGCTCCGTTGCCGTAATACTTCTTAGCGATGTTCCAGAGGCAATCTCCCTTCTTTACGGTATAGGATTTCGTCTTAGGCTTGCTCGAAGTCTCGCGCTTCTTCTCCTCCTTGATGGTGGGCTTGTTCGCGGCCGCGGCCGGTTTCGTTACCGTGACGGTCTTCGTCGCGTAGTCGATATACTGCTTGAGCGTAACCGAAACGGTCACGTCAGGGCCTTTTGTGGCGTCCTCTGTGATGTTATAGCTCTCAAGGCTTACTTTCATATTCGTATCAAACAAAAGTCTCCCAGAGGGCGACACACGACTCACGATGAAGCGGAACGGAGTCTTACTTGTCATGTAGTTCTCGAAAATACCGAGGTAGTAGTCAGGTCTGCGGAAGGTACCCGCAAAAGAGTACTGCCCCAGCATAGGGAGAACAACGTCAAAGCTGATTTCGGTCAAGCCGGGAGAGCGCAGGAAGTTTATATCGCCCTCATTGACAAGGGTAAGCGTCTTGTTGTTCCCCTTGATTTTGGTCGTCAGCTTCTGCGGCGTAACTGGCAAAAGCAGACGCCCGAAGTAAAAGCTATACATTATTCATGCACCCCCTCAGCAGCGACCTCGAGTGCTTCCGCGAAGCCCTCGGTCAGAGTATTCAGCACGCCGTCAAGGTCCATATCGGAATCAATGCGGTTAGTCATGCCGGTCATATCGATTTTGACCTCGGCGGTCGTGAAGCGGTTGATTGCTTCCTGCTCCGCAAGGTCTCTCATATATTTCAGGTCCTCGGTCGTTTCCTTTAGAGAAGCGGCCGCGCTTCCTGCACTGTCGTTAATGCCGGCGGTGTCCGCACCGATACCGTCAAGAGCGGTCTGTTCTGCGGAGCTGTCAGCCGCGGCGTCGGCCTTTGCCTGTGCATAAGCGGCCTGCAAAGCGTCGACAGAAGAATTGAGCTCAGCTTTCAAAGAGTCGATATGCGCGTCTCTTCCGGCTTTCGCGCTCGCGAGCTCACTCTCATACGCGGCAAGGTCTGCCGCGCGAGCGGACTTCGCAGCCTCGTTTTCCGCCGCGGCGGTTGTCGCGAAGGTTACATGCTCGATGGCGTCGATACTCACGCCGGGGATTTTATTCAGCACCCCGATGAACTTGTTGATAATATCGATAGCGCCGTTAATCATGTTCTGGAGAATCGTCAGTACAGAGACTTTCATATCCCCCATGAAGTTCGCGATTGCTACACCGGCTTTCTGCCAGCAGAGCTTGAGCTTGTCTACGAGGTCAATGACCCAGTAGACGCCGGTAAAGAATGCGAGCTTGACCGCATTCCAGCCGACGATAAGCGCGAGCTTGCAAATCTCCCACGCATTTTTAACGCCGCCGATAGACTGAATCCACCGATACATCGCCGCAACAAGTACGCCGATGATAAGGGCAATCCAGAGAATCGGATTCGAGAGGAGCGAAACAATAAGGGCCTGATTTGCCGCGACAGCCAGCCACTGAGCAGCGGCATGGACGACCCACGCAACGGCGAGAATGCCGACCGTAGTAGCCAGCCCCACGAGTACCGCGCTGACCATATCTGCGTTCTCCGTGAGGAAGGCGACGATATTATTCAGCCACGAGACGATGGTCGTAAGGACCGGCAGAAGCTGCTCAGCCATAATGCCGGTAAACTCGAGCCAGCTCTCGGAGAGAAGCCGGGTCTGGTTGGCGTAGCTATCCTGCGTGCGGGCAAAGTCGCCTTGCGCGTCGGCGGTCGTGCTCATAAGGTAATTGTACCGGAGCATGACCTGCTCAGCCTGAGACATTTCGTTGTAGGCCGTTGTGATACCCTGCGAGAGGGCATAAGCCTCGAGGTTGGCGACCGACATGTTAATGCCGAGCTGCTTCAAGGGCTCTGTCTCGCCGGAGATACCGGAACGGATTTTCTCGAAGGCGGTCTCAAGGTCAAGGTTATAGAACGACGCCATATCGCCGGCAAGGCCGACCATATCTTTCGACATATCTACAATGGCGTCGCCGGCAAGGCCGGAAGACTTGAGCATGGCGCCGATAGTGCCGGCGTACCGCTTTGCGCTTACCTCGTTCATGCCGTAAGCGGCAAGGCACTCTTTCGACCACGAGTTGATAGCCTCCGTAGCGCTTCCGAAAGTAACGTCGACGACGTTCTGGACTTCGGCAAGGTCGGAGGCATAATCAATTCCGGTCTTGATGGTATCGAGCGCCTTGCGGGCAATCATCACAAGCCCGATGGCTTTCGCGAGCCGGCTGAAGGCGTCGGTTGATTTATTCGTATGGTCTTCCAACTGGTCCAGCGCGGCACTTGCTCTCGCAAGTTCCTCGCGGGCCTCTTGAATGGAGGCGGTGTCGATAGCCCGTCCGGACGCGTCCTGCATAGCCTCGAAGCTATTAAGTACAATGTTCATCGCCTTATTGATACTCTTGAGCGGGCCGGTCATGCCGTCCGTAAGTACGAGCTGCGACTTGATAAGGGCCATAGGCCTCCTCCTTTCCGGGAATAGGCGCCGAGGCTTGACCCGGCTTTACCTCAGCGCTTTTTCCCGTGTTCTGCTTTGGACGCTTCTTTCTTCTCCTGCTCGACCTTTATATCGATAGCAGCGATAATGAACGCCTGCGTATACGGGTCCATGTCAAGGAAGACATTCGGCGGCCATTTGAACTTATGGAGACAGTAATAGACGTAGTTCGCCTCCGGGTCGTCTCCGAGTATTAGTTTTTTGCTTCTTCCACCATTTCGTCGCCGGACTGGAAGCCATTGACCTGCAGGACCTTAGTGGAGTAGTCCTCGAACTCGGCGGGGGTCAGCATAGTGGTGATAAGCTGCTCCGCGCCCATAACGCCATAGCTCTGCTGGAGCTCGGCGTCATTCAGATTCGGGAACACCGTGCAGCGGACGGCCACCTTTGCGAGGTAGGCATTCGCGTCGAAGTCCTGCGTAAACTGGCCCTTGCGACCGGGCACCGGGACGGTACGCATGCAGGCCTTTCTCAGACCAGCATTCTCCGCCGCGGTAATGCAGCAGATTTCCCACGGCATAGCCTCGCCGGTATCGGGGTCGATGAAACGGTCGGAAGCGATAAAGGTAACATTGTCGATTTTCTTCGCGTTCTGAGCAAGGAACGCAGTCAGATTCTTAGCCATAGTAAAATACCTCCTGTTTTATGTTGGTTTACTGCATGCCGTTCAGCAAGCTAAAGGTCTCGGGCATTTCCCAGTCGTCGAAGGTGCCCTCGAGTTCCTCGTCGAGAGTCTCGGCGTCGGCGTCAAACTTCGCCAGAATGCCGCCCTTAGTGAGGCAGTTCTTCAAGATGATAGTCTGACGACCGACAGAAGCGGTCGGGTCTTCGTTCGCGACCTGAATATCGAACGTAGGCATAAAGCCGGTACGCTTATACTCGAGGAGCATTTCGCGGAAAACGGACTGATTATAGTGGGCGGTGCCGCTCCACGTACCGGACCAGCCGGTCGGCTTGTTGCCCTTGCCGGACTTGCCGAGGATAGGCACCTCAGCCACGGAGATGTCCATTTTGGACTCGAAGGAATAGAGCTGCATGAAGCAGTATCTATTGCCGTCGGCCATCGTGACATACGCGGAAGCCTGAGAGCCCGCAATCGCGTCAAGCGCGTTCATAATAGGCTGAGCCATAATTCAAACCTCCTTACATGATAATGACGCTCATATAGAGCTGAGCCATAGCGTTCACGACGTTCAGGTCCTTCACAGTGCAAAGGACAGCCTTCTTCGTGTCGCCCTGCTCCACGGTTACGCTGTCGGGGTCGAAGTCCTCGATAGCGCGAATAGACTCGAGGTCCTGATGGAGCTTGCAAATATCGTTCCAGAGAGCGATTCTGCCCGCTGCATCGTTCGGCACAGTGCCGAGGTAGCGCGTGTTGAAGAGGACGGCCGTATCGTTCGCAATCTGGTCGCAGACGCGGATAGTCTGATTCGACTTGAAGACGTCGCCCTTCGTGTCGGAGACAGTAATCAGGGAATCGATGTCCTCGAGAATGCGAACGTCGCCGTTGACATTGTGGAACATCAAGCGACCGGCCTTGATTGCTGCCTCGAGTTCGGCCTGCGTTCTGTCTACGTCGACGGTGAGCTCGCCGTCATACTTCTTGTTCGTGTTGGACTTGTTCACGGCGCAGCCCGCAGACGCGCCGGTCATCCAATACACAAGACCGTACTGGCCAAGACCGGAAATGCCGGAATCGTAGTCCGTCACCTTGCTGCCGATTTCGATAACGCCCTCATAGTCTGCGAGCTTCTCGTTGGAATCGAGGTTAAAGATAACGGTCTGGAACTTCGCGCCGACCTCGTCACGGAGACGCTTTGTGTAGTTGATATACAGCTTGATAGTGGTCGAGTCATCGGACGGGCAGCCGAGAGTATTGAAGCTGTAGCTTTCAAACTTATCGAGCGCCGCCTGATGAGCCGCCGCGTTTGCCGTGCCGTTCGTGCCGCCGGTGAGCGGGGTCTTTGCAGTCGCGGCGAGAGACGCGGTAGTCTTCCACGTTACGAAGTCGTTATCCTTGAGCGCGGTAGCCGCAGCCACGGTCTGCGTATCGAGGAGAGTCGTATCGTAGTAGAGGCTGACGTCAAAGAGGTCAGCGTTATCAGCGTTCGCTGCGATAACCACATAGAGCTTGTTGCCGGCAATGCCGGAATACTTCGCCGTGCAGTAAGCGCAGGCAGCCTTAGCACCTCCACCGTTCAGGCGATAGGCGTAGAGGGTCTGCGTATACTGGAAGAGCTCGCGCAGAGGCAGCAAAGCGTCGTCGGTGTACGCATGACCGAAAATCTTGAGGCTGTTCTTCTGGAAGTCGCCGCTTGTCACGGTAAAGACCGTACTGTCGGGACCCCAGTCCAGTATAAGAGGCATAGCCGCGTAACCTCTGTCGGAGAGAGTAGCGGACGCCTTAGCCACGCTGGAAAAGTTGATATACGTGCCGGGGAGTACCTTATTCTGTACTGCCCAGATTCCACCGCCAAGGGCCATATTATTTCACCTTGCCTTTCATAAAGTTTTCGATAGCGGTATCAACCTCTTCGAGGGTATACCACTTACCGTCTTCCAAAAGTGCGCCCAGAAGGTCGCGGCGCTTAGCGTAGCGCTGAGACCTCAAAAGCTGCTCTTTGGAGTGAGTAGGAGCGGCGGGCTTTGCCGCCGCAGTAGCTTTCGCCATATCAGTTTCCTCCTTGTTCAATTTTCAGAGTTCCCATCTTGACCTCCTCAGCCGTCTTATACGTGAAGTGGTTATAGGAGACAAGGAAGTGAAGCACTCCGTCCGTCACCTGAAAACTCATATCCGTACCGCGCAGCTTATCGCCGCCGGGCAGGTCAATCACTTCAAGCACCTCGGTGAGGGTATCTGCTACGCCGTAGCAGTCCTCACGCCCGGCCTTCGGAAAGTAGAGAACATCGAAACGAGGAAGACGTTTCTTGCGCTGGGCCGGGTAGTCCGTGACCTCGGCGTTAACCAAAAGCACAATAAAAGCAGGTTGCCGAAGCCCCTGCTTTACTGCGTTTGATTCGATATGACTACCGGGAAAAGCGGACCGCAGGGCCAGCGTGATTCCGTCTAAGATAATGTTTGTACTAATTTCCGCCATTGCAGACCTCCTTCAGCTTTCGGAGCGCCATCTTCTCAAGCACAGACGGGGCGATTCGTTTCAGCTTTTCCTCGGAGATAGTCAGCATGTACCGGCCCTCGACCCAGCCGCCGTTTACGGTACGGTGACCGAACTCGACATACGAGGCGTACTCGACCGGATTTATGATTTCGACCATATACGTATTCCCGGACTTTGTTACGGTCAGGGATTGCGCATACTCGCGCCCCGCTTTGCCGTTCTTAGCGCCCCAGCCTCGGCGGAGGGTACCGCCTTTCTTGCCGGAGCCTTTCGGGTACTTGCCGACCGGGGTAGCCGGAATAACGAGAGCCAGAAGCCTTGCGGCGAGCTCTTTGCTGCAAGCCACGCAGAGGTCGTCTATCTCAGAGTCGCTCAGCTTTTCAAAGCCTTTCGCAAACTCCCTGAACTGAGAGAAGTCGCAGCGTCCCCAGCGGGACATTAGGCGTACTCCTTGAACGGGACGAGCGGTATCTCCTGATGACAGCTATAGACCGCAGGCTCGCCGGACCTCGCGTAGGCGGTAGTCCGGCCTTCCTGCGTTACGACTATCTTAGAGCCCGCCGGGATTTCTACGGTCTTCGAGACGAAGAGCTTGACAGACTGCTGAATCAGCGGCGCGCTGTCCTGCTCGGTCGTGCTTGAGATACTTGAGAAGGACAAACGGCAGGGCTCGCCGTGGAGCTTCTGGACCTCCGTGGGCTCATCCCGGCCGTTTGCCTTATTTACCGCTGTCTCGAGGACATAAACGTCACAGAGGCCGTCCCAGAGCCTCCGTAGAGCGTCCTGATAGCTTTTCACCATACCAACCTCCTGAACGCTGCGATAAGCTCCGCGTCGGGGTTTACCATCTTCGCGAGCATTGCGTCGAACTGGTCCTCGAAAGAGCCGGTATCTGCAATCGCGAAGGTGACGGAGGTGTCGCCTTCAGAAATGCTCTTAGCCGGCGCGTCGAAGTCGTAGACCTCGGAGAGCGCGCCGGAAGCCTTCTTGTCTGTGAGGAACATGCCCGCAGCCATATCCGCCCAGACATAGAAAAGACCCTCGGGCACTTCGAGCTGATTCGTTCGTACCTTTAGGGTCGTCTCGGCTTTCTTAATATTGTAATCAAGCGCCGCGCTGTCGGTCTCGGTCACGGTATAACCGAGGGCCGACAGTCGGGCGGTTACTGCCGCGAGTATCTCCATAGGCCTTAACCTCTGGAGAAGATACGCGCAATAGGAATGGCCTTGTGGTTGATGTAGGAACGCTGAGACGCGGTAGTCTCACCGGAATGCACCAATGCCCAGTTCGCGCCGTTCTTGAGCTCGGTATCGGTAGGAGACAGAGAAGTCTGAGAAGCCTTCTCATAAGAGATACCGTAAGGAGCGAAGACCTTGCGCTGACGAGTGTACAGAGTGTCCTCACCGCCGTTGGCCTTCGGGTCGCGGCTCATCTCATAAGGCACCTTCGCGCCGATGTCCTCGTAGGAGATAGCGCCTTCGCCGAGAACATAGGTCGTATACTGAGTGCCGGCAACAACGTAGTCGTTCGCAGCCAGAGTCTTGCTGCCGAAGTACGGAGTTACCTTAGACAGAAGAATCTCACCTGCGGCAGGAGTACCGGAAGCGACAATCTTCAATGCGCCGTCAGTGTTGGCGTCGGCGTCGAAGTAGCCATCAGAAGCCGGCATGTCGTCATCAACGACAACGAGCTTACCATTCCACGTGCCGAGCTCGAGGTCGCGGGTAATGCCGTCCTTATCGGTATACTTGAGACGCTCAATCAGGTTGAGATTCTCAAGACCGGTAGAAACGTCAGAGTGCATGAACACGAGCTTGAACTTCTTCTTGTTCGCGCCGCAAGCCTTGTTCGCTGCGGAGTTCAAAGTAGAAGCCGCCATAACGCCAGTACCGACGCCGGTCACGTCGAGAGTGTGCTTAGTGACGAACTCCTTGCTCTTCGTGTCGGTCATAGCGAAAATGCCGGCGAGAATAGCGAGAATCGTGTTCTGGTCCAGATGGTCCTTGTACTCGGCCACCTGCTGGCTGATGTTGCCCATGAAGTCAACGCCGCCAGTAATGTCATAGGAAAAGTCCCTCTCAGTCCAAGCCTTCGCACGGCCGATGACAACGACGCCCTGCTCGAAGGTCTTAGTGGAGGTTGCGGTGATGTCGGTCTGGCCGTCGTAGTTAACGGCGTCGCCGTCAATCAGACCGCGCATAGCCAGACGAGCATACGCGGTACCGTTCTGGGCGGTAAACACGCCGCGGATGTCGGGGTTGCCCGCAAGGGCACGAGACTTCTTGAGCTCGTTCAGGTTGAGGTTAGGAACACGGTCCACCATGTACTTGAACGCCTCAGCATTGAAGCTCTTAGAATCAAACTTGCTGTTTGCCATAGTAAAATCGTCCTTTCATATTAAAGTTTTGCGTCAGGATTTTCAGCGAGGTATGCGCAGAGCTCGTCGTAGGTCATAGTCTCCGGCTTTTTATCGCCGGAAGGTGCCGGGTCTCCGCTCTCGCCGGGCTTGAAGCCCTTAAAGTCATTCTTCGGTTTCGTAGTGTCGAACATAAAGCCACTGTCGGGTGCCTCGGCCAGCTTCTTAATCTGGTCGGCCAGACCCTTAACGGTGCCGTCCGCGTCGAGCTCAGCCTTATCAAGGTCGAGCAGCGCCTTCACGGCCTTTACGTTCTTCGCTTTGGCAGCAGACAGAGCCAGCTCAACGGCGGTATCGATTTTGAGGCGCTTGATTTCTGCCTCGTGGGCCTTCGTCGCTGCAGTGTTCTCAGTCTGGAGAGTAGCGATTTGCGTCTTGAGCGCCTCGACGTCGCCGGTAGAGGCCTTGAGGGTCTCAAGCTGCTTGTCGCGCTCCTTGACGGTATCGGCGAGAGCTTTCTTCTCGGTGTTCAGAGTGTTGAAGTCTGCACGCGCCACGAAGTTCTTGCCGATTTCCTCAGAGACCTTCTTATCAATCTCCTCGGAGTACGCTTCTCCCAAAATAGTTTTCAGCCAGTCCAACATTTTGTCCTCCTGTCTCCCGCTGTCCTTTTTATCCGGCCAGTCCCGGTATTGCGGGTACGCTATTTGTTGTCCGCCGCGTAAGGCGGTAATTTTTGTATGAAAAAAGCGCCTCCTGCTAAAAAGCAGGGACGCTCTAATCAACTATTGCTTCTGTGGGGCTCCACGGTCTCCCGTATCGCGTTTTAACTGAGGGGCCCTTAGATTTACCCTCTGAAAAAATCGGGCTCGAATCAGGAGCCTTCTGGCTCGCTCGAATATCGACCGCACTTCTTACATACCTCGAGAGCCTTATCCCAGTCGGGAACGGTATCGCCCTCAAGAAGAATATCGTCGGTAGCGATATTGCAAAGCTCCCAGCAATAGCCCCAGTCAATTTCCTTATTCAGTAAAGGGCACTTGACCTTATTTTGCTCGGACATGTTTCATCACCTCGTCATATAGCAGCTTGCCGCGTTCGTCCAGTTGACCGGCGGTACCAATCTCGCCGTTATTATCAAGGACTGCAAAGCCCTCGCTTGTGTAAAAGGCGTATTGCGTACCCTTGCGCTGTTTGAGCGCGAAGTCTGCGTTATCAATAATATTCTGAGTCCATTCTAAGGTTATACCGCGAGAAGCAAACCGTTTTTCGGCGTGCTCGTTCGCTTTGATGGCGACTCGACCCAGAGGCGGAGCGACCAGAGTTCCGGTCGTTCGGACTTTGCCCTCGTCATGGAGAGCCTTAACCGCTTTATGCGCAGTCCAAAAGCGCCTATCGCTTGTAGGATTCGCACCCTTGTATCGATAGTAACCGGTAAGGTCCTTGTAGTTCTCAGAATTATACTTTAACTGCTGAAAAGCTGCAAAGCTCTTAGGCGCGTCTGCGCCGAGTCGGGCCTTGTAGTTTTCATACTGCTTTTTGTCAGCAGATTCATTATACCACATATTTTTGAACTTTTCTACGGTACCAGCGCCATAGGCAGCGTCTTGTCTCGCTTTCCAGTCCTTATATGTCATATCCTTAGGAATATCGAAGCTCTCGCCGGTCTTTACGTCTCTCGCAAAGCGGTCTCCGAGCCCCTGCATATCCTCGTAGTAAGGGGCTGTCGTGCCACGGCACCACGGATGAAAAGGCGGCGCGGTAACGCCGACTTGATACTCACTCATAGGATAGACCTTGCCGTCGAGCTGCGCGCAAAGGCCGCAAGTCTCGTTGTCAAGGGTTTCCACAATAACGTACTTCTCGACGCCGAGGTCTTTGAAGCAGTCCTTGCGGGCCTCGTTCGCGAAGGCGGCGCTCTCGGTCATAACCAGACGCCCGGCCTGCGACTTAGAGACCTGAAAACGGTCGGAGATAGCCTTGATGACTTTATCCGGAGCCGCACCTCGCATTATCATCTGAGTAAGCTGCGTGTTGACGCTGTTGACGAGCGCCTGCTTGTTCGCCCAGATTCTATCGCTGAAGGTCTGGCTGTCTAAGGTCCACGGCCGCGAGAGTACTTTGCTAATAGCTTCATCGGTCAGCCCGTGAAGCGTCCAGCCGACCCCCATGCCCTTTTGGAGCTCAAAGGCGGTATGATAATAGCCTCGCTGGTAAACCTCGCTCAGGGACGAATTAAGGGCCTCCGTCTGCGCCCCGTGTAAGGCCTCGGCCTGCTCCTGTAGCTGGAGCTTCAAGCTGTCAAGCCTTGACACGTGGACGCGGGCAGAAGCATTCTTAAGCTGCTTGAGCCACGCCTGAGAGACTGCGTTCTCTTGACCGTGTTTTATGTACTCTTCAACGGTCCACCGGAACTCGTCAAGCTCCTGCGTGGTAAGCAGCTTATTCGCCTCGGCGAGCGTTATGCCGTTTTCGGCCGCAAACCGCTGATACCATCTCGCGATTTGCGATTCTATATCCTGAATAGCGGTTGCATATTGCCGCTCGAGGTTTTTAACGTAGTCGTACCCTTTATCAAGCAGGGACTCCTCAAGAATCCGCATTCGGTTGGCCCAGTACTTATCATTCCTCATTTACCGGGTCACCGCCTTCGGGGTTACGCAAAGCCTGCGCCTGCTCAAAAGCCGCGCGGTAGGGGTCGGTTTCCTCTTTCTGCTTTTCGAGCCGTTCAAGCTCGGCAGCAGGGTCGTCGACCCACGGGTGCATAGCGACGATAGTCTCGTCGGAGATAATGCCGACGGACTTAGAGCAGTTATCAATAGCCTCGGACTCGTTGATAAGAATATCGCGGTTGAAGATAACCGTAATATCTTCGCTCTCATACGAGCCCTTGCCGGTGTTGGCGAGGTAGGTGTTCACAAACCAGAGAATCTCCTCAAAAGCCGCTTGCAGCTCGGTCTCCATCGCGTTCGCGTCGAGGTCGATGTCGCAGTACATGCTTTGAATGTTCATCTGGTTAGGCGTACCAGAGAGGCGGTCATCCTTCGCGTCGTAGCTGCGGAGGTTTTCAATGAGCGCCTTTTTCAGAAGCTCGAGGACGGTCTTATAGTTCTCAGAGTTTACCGAGATTTCAAGGCTGTCCACGCCGCCGTCAGTACCCTCGACCGTGCGGACCTTGATAGCGCCGTAGGTCGTCAGGTTACGCCGGAACTCCCCGAGGTCCTGTCCATCGTAGTTCTTGAGGACAAGGACAGTATTACGGACGTCTTCCTCCATGTTGTTCACGAAGTCGGATTGCAGGAGGTTGATAGCGTCCTGCAAGGAGCGGCCCCGACGAATGAGAGGGACTTCCTTCGGGTTGTACTTGATAGGGATAAGGGGGAAGCGTTCCCAGTTCAGGGGCTGCTCGTTACCCTTGCTGTCCTTCACCTTAACATAGGCCTGCTTCTCAGTGTCCGGCGTGAGTACGCCGTTCTCAAAGATGTAGGTCGTGACGCCTTCCAGCGTGAAGAGGTCGACCTTCTTAACGATTTTCTTCTCGGTACCGTAGTAGACCTCGACCGGATAAAGGCGAAGAGCGGAGTCAAGCTCGGTGTGAGCTGCGTCCGCCCAGAACGGCATAATCTCGTAGCCGGGGAATACCCGGAATGCGAGCTCGCCGTTTTTATTGTAATAGGGATAAAGCCACGAGATACCCGCATTGAGGCACTCGACTCCCGCGCTCTTGAGAGTACGCATAAACCGCATGCCGAGTACCTTCTTGACCTCGGCTGCGTAGTCGTCATTCTCACAGGAGAAGGAAATAGGCTGGCCGAGAAGATAGTTTGCCTTCTGGTCAACGTGTTTCGCATACTGGTTATCCACAATGCGGTTATTCGGGAGATTCTCAATCGTAATCAGCTTACCGTCAGGACCGATAGCCGTGCGCTGGCGTTTGAGAATGTCGTGGTCTCCAGTATAGTACCGGTCGCCGTCAATCATCTCGCGCCGCTCGGGAGAGGTCTCCCAGTCGGTAAGCTCTCGCGCGTAGAACTCAAGCTCGGTCATAGGCCTGCCGGCGCGGAGGCGCAGACTGAAAAACTCCTGCTCGATAGGCTTCTTGAATAAGGGCATTTATCGCACCTCCTTAAAAACTGAATCTCGACGGCTGGAACGCAGCGCGGACGAAATATCTCGTATCGTCCATAGCGTGGTCGTCGGTTTTTAGCGGCCGGTCTTCGGCGGCTTTTTCGTCCCACCGATATAAACCGAACTCTCTTATACAGTCCGTGCAGCAGTCGCAAAAGAAAATGTCGCCGGCGTTCAGCCGGGTAGCAACATCGCGAATACCGTCAAGGACTCTGTTGCTTGCCTGTTCGACCATAAAGCGGTCGTGCCGGCGTATGACCTCGATAAACGAGGCTGCGGACGGGTCAACGATGATTTTCCGAATCGAGAGGTCTCCCGCAAGCTCTTCAATAGCCGCATAGTGCTCCTCGTCCGTTCGCTGATACCGTTCCTTGCGTCCGTCATAGTAGTATTCTCGGACGCGGTACCATTTTCCCTCGCAAAGGCCCCAGAGCCCAGCCGAAGTCGGGTTTAAGGTGCCGTAGTCGCAAGAGATAAGGTACTCCTCGTAATCACGAGGCACGGAAGGGACTACATGATAGTCCTTATTAAACATTGTATATATCAAGCCTTCTGCGACGGTCCAGAGACCGCGGATATACCGGTCGTAGAACACGCCGGAGTACATACCCTCGTATCGGGCTTTGATTTTCTCGTCAAGGCTGAGGTTGTCGTTCATCGTAAAATGCAGGTAGAGCATATTGCGCTCCGCCGCCTTACGAATCCACTCTTTATAAAACCAGTGGCCCGGCGACTCGGGATTGCAGTTAAACCAGAACTTCGACCCGGAGACCGAGCAGCGCGCCATAGCCTGCTCTACGAAGGAGCGAGGCATAAGGGCGACCTCATCGAAGAGGACTCCCGCCAGAGTAATGCCCTGAATAAGGGTGTAGCTGGATTCGTCCCGGCCTCCGAAGAGGTAGTAGGTATTAGAGCGATTGCCGATAGTGACGACCATTTTATTCTCGCTGCGGCGCTCAGTAACCTCGAACATACCCTCAAGCCATGTGGGAATATGTACGATAACGTTACGCCGAAGCGCTTCAATCGTGCGGCCGCAGATAGCGAAGTTCTGTTTATCGAAGCACGCCATGCTCCACATGATAAAGCCGATAGCCATTGAGACCGTCTTGCCGGAACGGATTGACCCGTCGCAGATAAGGCCGTCTCTATTCTGATGTTCCGGTTTCGTCCACCAGAAGAGGGTCGCATTCTGCCGAGGACTGAAGCTCTGGTATTGCACTCAGGTCAACCTCCTTTCCAGCAGCGCGAATCGCCTCGAAGAAGTTGGTCTCTTTCGCATCGGACGACTTAATCGCCTCGTTAGCTGTGTATTTGTCAATGACGATACCCATAGCAGTAGCAAGCTGATTGACCGTCGCGGCGGCGAGCTTGTCTTCATCTCCCATAGCCGCAAGCAGCTTATCAATCAGTCCGCAGACGTCATTTTTCTTAGAATCCATAAAGGCCAGAATGCTTGCCGTATTCTCAGCCTTTTTTTGTGCGACCTTTTGCGTTAGCGTTGTGTCGCTTTTCAAAACACGCTGAATCGTAGTCGTAGAGACGCCGTATTTCGCGGCCAGCGCCCGAATGCTCGAGCCGTTCACCGATTCAGCTATAATCTTTTTCCGTTGCTTATCGGTCAGCTTAGCCACGTTCGTCCCTCCCTCGTTAGTTGTTGCTAACCTCCATTCATAATAATAGACGGAGCACTGCACCGGAGGCCCGCGCAGTGCTCCGCCCGCGATACCGGAAGTCCGATAACGCAGAAAAAGCCGGACTCTTCATCCGACTTTTTCATCATATATTATATCGCATGTTCGGCGTGAATTAAAGCGCTTTCGGTAAAAATTGTGAGAGCTTTTTTATGAAGAGTCATCGTCCAGCGGAAAGTGATGTCAAGCCGTACCGCGATTTCCTCCCACTTGAGGTACTTAAGATACCTCATCTCTAACAGAGCGTTAAGGGTCGGGTCGGTAACTGCCTGATTGATAGCTCTCCCGATTTCCAGCTCGATGGCTGCAAGCTCGTAGATTTCCGCTTTGATTTCCGACTGCAAATCGACGATAGCGCAAGCGGCGTCCTCGACCTTCTTCGACGGGGTAGAAGAAAACGAAGCGACCGGCTTAATCTCAGCCGTGATAGACTCAGCTCTGCGAATCCACTCGTCGATACGTTCCTCCTTAACCTTTATTCTTTCTCTGGACCTATATCCTCTGTTGAGGAAGTCCTTCGCTTCCTGTATTGTCATTTTGATACCTCCTTGATTTTGGCTTTCAAAGCCTCGAGGCAAGCGTTCTGCCTTACCTCCTTCGGCGCGAGTATGTCATCTAAGACGCGGTAGTCATAGGTGCCCTTCATCAGGATATGGTGAATCAGGACCGTTTTCTTTTGTCCCGGACGGTGTAGCCGCTTGTTTGCCTGCTGGTAAAGCTCGAGACTGGTAGGAAGGCCGTACCATATCGCGATATGACCTCCTGCCTGTAAGTTCAGGCCGTGCCCCGCGCTCGCAGGGTGGGCGAGCATAATCGGAATCTTGCCCTCGTTCCAGCGAACGACCGCCCCGTCGTCTTTAATATCTACCGCTTCCGGGTACCGCTCCATAATTCTGTCGCGCTCATGCCGAAAGGCGTAGAACACCAAAACGGGTTGACCGTTCGCTTCTTCGATAAGCTGGTCTAACGCCTCGAGCTTGCAATCGTGCAGGACTTTAACGTTGCAATTCTCGTCATAAGCCGCGCCTCCCGCAGCCTGCAAGAGCTTATTCGTCAGGACCGCAGCGGTCGGCGCGTCGATGTCGCCGTCGGCAAACGGAAGAAGAGTGTCCCGCTCAAGAGTCTTATAAAGCTCCATCGCCTCGGGGGTAAGCTCAAACTCACGACGGAGAAAAAGCCGGTCCGGTAGCTGTAGGTAGTCCGCCGCGTTCATACTGATACAGAGCTTACCGATTTTCTCATAGATAAGGTCCTCCGCGCCGTCTTTCGGTTTCCATGAGAAAATGGTCGTGGCGTTCCGCTTATCCGGGACGAAGTAAGTATCGCGATACCCCGTCAGGGTTTTGCCGAGAGCCTTACCCTCGTCAAGCAAATACATCTCCGGCCAGAGGTCAAGCAGTCCGTTCGGCGACGGCGTGCCGGTAAGACCGACAATCCGCTTGATGTACTTCCGCACCTTTTTCAAAGCCCGGAAGCGCTGCGCCTTACTGGACTTAAAGCTCGAGAGCTCGTCGATGATAACCATATCGAAAGGCCACTTGCTTTTGAAGTAGTCCACAAGCCAGACGACATTCTCGCGGTTGACGATATAAATATCCGCCTCCCGCTCGCAAGCTGCGATACGCTCGGCCTTCGACCCGAGAATCAACGAGAGCTTCAGGTGTTTCAGGTGGTCCCACTTCTTGACTTCGGGCGGCCACGTTTCCTTTGCCGGTTTCAGCGGAGCGATAACAAGGACCTTGCTCACGGCAAAGTAGTCGTTCAGGAGCTTGTCCGCCGCGCTCAGGCTCGTTACCGTTTTTCCCATGCCCATATCCAGTAAGAGCCCCGCCTCGGGGTTATCGAGAATGAACTTCTCCGCGAAGTCCTGATAATAGTAAGGTTTATATTCCATCGGCTTTTAGCCTCGCTTTCAAATCCTCCATATCGGAGATACGCCAAACGGTACAGCCGAGCCCCTCTAATGTCGCGATGACCTTTTTCTGCCTGATACTCAAACCGTCACTCAGCCCCGGCCGCTTGACCTCTATAAAAATTATTCGTCCCCCCGGCAATATCGCGATTCGGTCAGGCACCCCCGGAGTTCCCGGGGACACCCACTTATACGCTTTACCGCCGAGGGACTTGATATACTCGCAGAGCTTTCGCTCAAAAGTGCTTTCATACATAAAATCCCTCCTTCAGGTAGTCGAGTAGCGCGTGTAACAAAGATTCCCTATATATACATGTAATGCGAGGGGGCAACGGGATTGCGTCGAGTGTCCCTTTACTTTTTCAAAAAATGTTTTTAAGATTTTTCGACTACCAGTACTACCAAGTAGCCAAAAGCATTGATATATAAGGCTTTTTTGAGGTAGCAGAGTAGGTAGCACTTTGTTGCAAGTAGTTCTCAAAGTGCTACCTTTGTTGCAAGCACGCTTGTACGACCTACCCTCTAACGAAAAAAGTTGGCCTTTCAAGTGCTACCTTTGTTACCTCAGACCTCTTTCACGAAGCCCCTCTGCCTGCCGTAAATTGCTCCGCAGTTGATGGAGGTGGACAACCGCCAGCCCGGAATCATGCGCAGGAGCCCGATAATCTCGCGGGCTTGAGTCTGCGAATAGCTCTTCGGGTCGCCCTTGAAAAGCTCCTGCCAGACCTCAAGCGCGCAGACCTTCGTCCTCGGCACGGTACCGTTACGCTCCTCGCCGACGCCGCCGCTCCAGAACATGAGCCGCTTTTCGAGGTCCCAGTCGTCCCAGCCCTCGGGCAGCAGGACTTCAAGGAAGTTCTCGATAAGGCCGAGCTTGCCATTCGCCTCGGTGTGGTCGGCCTGCACCTTGCGGGCCATCTCTTCGACCGCGCCGTCAAGGTACCAAGTCTCGCCGGCCTCGTAGTAGGTCACGGCCTCGGCCCATATCTGGTCCACGATAGAAGCGGTCAGTTTGTCCCCAAGAGTTTTACCCGCGTCGGTAACGACGACCGGCCAGAAACGGCGGGCGCCGGTAGGGTCACGCAGGAACTCCTCGTCATTCGTGGTGCCGAAGAAGGCGCATTGTCTCGGATGGCATTGCGTGCGGCGAGCGTATGCCGCGCGGTAGTTGTCCTCCTGTTTGGAGACGAACTGCTTAATCTGTTCGACCTCGGCCTTACGGGTCGCAGCCATCTCGGAGAGCTCGATAATCCAAAAGCCTTGAAGCTGCTCGTAGGCGTCCTTGCCGGACATGGTATAGAGCGAGTCCGAAAACCACTCTTTACCGAGCTTCTTCAAAGTTGTACTCTTGCGGCAGCCCTGAGGACCGATAAGAACGAGCATGTGGTCGTGCTTGCAGCCCGGAGATAAGATTCTCGCAGCCGCGCCGATAAGCGCCTTGCGGGTTACCGTCCTCGTATACCGGGAATCCTCGGCGCCGAGGTAGTCGATGAAGAGCGTCTCGCAGCGTTTCTCGCCGTCCCAGATAAGGCTCCGCAGGTACTCGCGTACCGGGTGCCTTGTAACGTCAGTGAGCGCAAGGTCAACGCCTTCTCGGGTCTTCGGCATAGAGTCGATTTTGTAGTCCTTCTCAAGAACGTTGTGCACGCCGGCGTCGTCGGTGTCGTCCCACGAGCGAGGCTTTGCGTCGGCCTTTCTCCAAGGAAGGTCCCCGCAGACCATAGGCCGCTCCATGAACTCATCCCAATAGAAAGTACCCTTAAAGCGAGGGTCATTCTTTACGATGATACGGATATTCTCAACCGTAGTCGCCGCGTGTCCGGTCTTCGGGTTTACCTCAAGCTGTGAGACCCAGTTCATGTCAGGAGCCTCGTCGCCCTCGCCGAAGAGCTGAACGATGTAGTCGAGCTGCTTGCTCTGCAGCTCCTTCATAACGCTCTCACAGTTGGTCTCAATCCACTTACACATATTTTTGTAGGAAGGAAGATTATTTGCCGCAGTGTTCGCGGGTTTCCCTTCGTCGTCCTTACCGAACATGTGAATGCGGACGAGGTCGAACGCATTGCAGAGCTTGCCGCAAGTCGGGTCCGTGCTGTGATGGCTATACGCAAAGCGGCCGTCTTCGTAGATAACGAGACCGCCGGAAGTCGAGCCGCCTTTATAGGTGTAGCGGCCGTTTTCGCCCTTGATGTAGACGTCAGGTAAGAAGGCCTCGATTGCGTCCTCAACGGAGTAAGTACGGCAGAATGCGCCGACGATACCGTCTTTCGCGGTCGGGTCTCCCTGCTTGTCAGCGAGACGCCGAATCGTGCCGGACTTCCTGCTTGATACAGGCCACTGAGTCGGGTCTTTCCAATCTGCGTACCTCGCGAGCTGCTCGTCAGCGTCCAGCCACGGACCGTCCTGCACCTCGTAGCGGAACTCGCCGTCAGAGGAAGCGCTCGCCCAGTACATGAGCCGATGAGGTTCATAGGTGGTGTCGTCGCACATGTCAATACCGATGTCGCCCGCAATTCTACGGGCGATAGCCTCGTACTCCTCAGGAGACACAGGCCTCGAGAGAGGAAGCACAAGACGAAGCCTCGGGGCTTTCGCCGTATGACTGTGCGTGCTGTAGAGCACTGCAGCGCAGCCCAAAATCAGCTCGACCGTAGGCCACGGGTCTTCGCCCGCCGTGATAGAGTCCATGTCGAGGGTAATAAGCCGACGCTGCAGAACGGCGTCGATTTTACGACGACCGCCTTTCAGGGTGCCACCGACAAAGCCGCCGACGTCTTTCGCATTGTCGCGTTCCTCCTTCGGCATACGGAAGTACTCTTGCTGGGTCTCCTGCGTCCGGGTCACACGGCCGAGCTTATCAACGAACTCAGACCAGAGCATTTCTTTAGTTTTCCAGCTTGCCGAACGCCGCGAGCTACCCGTCGCAATCGTTATCAAGCCGTCGTATTGAAGAGTCGGCATTAAAAAGTACCGGCTCTCGTTACTACTCTCGTGATACCCGCGTTCTTAATCATGCGGTCGCAGATATTACACGGAGCGGGGTCAATGGTTTCATCGAGGCATGCAAGGTAAAGGGTAGCTCCTCGCATTGACCGCCTCGGCGCGCTGATAATCGCATTCTGCTCGGCGTGAACGGCAACGCAGGTCCCGTACTGGTCCCCGTGGCGAGCCGCATGCTCGTCGATAGGAGTGGAATGCTCTCGGCAGTAGCACTTCCCGACGTCGCAGCAGTTGGCCTCGCCTCTGGGCGCGCCGTTGTAGCCGGTCGCGATGATTTCGTCGTCTGCGACAATCACGGCCCCATACTGCCTGCGAAGGCAGGTAGAACGGGCCGCGACGGCTTTTGCGATATTCAGATAGTAGTTGTCTTTGTCTATTCTCATTCAGTCTCACCGTCCCGATTCCAAGATTCGATGTCGACGCCGATTTCCTTCAGCTTGTAGATGTTGAGCCAGATATTGTCGTCCTCGTCCATTTCATACCTTTTAATAAGGTCGAAATACTCGGCTTTGAAACGGTCGTAAAACCGTCTCAGACGCTTCTCGCCGAAGCCGTACTGCGCATGTAACTGCCAAAGTATAATGGCGTCAATCTCGTTCGCGTGTTTACGACTGTACTCTGCAAGCTGTCTCTGGATTTCGAGATTCATAGCCTTGCGCTCGGCGGCGGTAAAGTCAGCGCCGTAAACTTTACCGCCTGCCTTTTTTACCCGCACGGTTATCTTCCGCTGCTACCGAAGGCCCCAGACCCTCGAGCAACGCCCTCGTCATAGGTGAACTCAGGGATAACGACCGGCATAATCACGAGCTGGCCGATACGGTCGCCCTTCTTGATGTCGTAACCGTCGCCTCCGACATTCGAGACGATGGCGTGGACCTCTCCGCGATAGCCGGAATCAATGGGCGGAAGCTCACACACGATACCGCGAGCGCTCAGGCTGCTGCGAGGAAATATGTACCCCACATAGCCGTCGGGCAGTTCCAGCCCGAAGCCGAGAGGCAGCTTGTAAACCTGTCCCGGATAGATGGTCTGGTCTCTGGGACTGAACACGTCCGCGCCGGCGTCGTTGTCATGCGCTCGTACAGGAGCAGGGCCGTTGAAGTCAATCAGTTTAATCTTCATCTCGCACCTCCATACAGAGCGGAAAATCCCGCTCGAGAATATCGTGCGGTGTAAGGTCGGACGCCAGCGGAGCACCGCAAGCCATCTTACCTTCAAGGCACTTTCCCTTCACACAGAAGGGGCCGGTCGTCTCAGGAGAGAAGAGAGCCGGAGCCAGCTCATAAAGCTCTTCCCAGAGGCGGAGCATAACGTAGCGGGTCTCGGCGGTATTGCGCCGACAAGTTCTCTGGCTTATCATGTGCTTCCACTGATAAGGCGTTGCGCTGATAATCAGAACGTTTCTCAGGCCTTGCGGAGCCAGATAGCCGGCGGAGTCATTGTCCACGCCATACTCGACGAGGAGCTTGTACTTCCGCATGGCATCCTGACACTGGGAGAGGTAGGAGAAGCGCATTTGACTGTCAAGCAGCTCGTAAGGGACAACGAAGTCGGCCTCGTTCGAGTAGTCGCTGTACTGCAATGACGCAGACATGAACTTGACCTCGTTCTGGTGCCTTGTAATCTGGGCGAGGAATCTCCTTGACGCTCCGACAATTACGGCGTTGATGACCGCAAACTTCTGAATCGTGGGGTGCGGAAGCTGGGTCATAACCTTAGCCGTTTTTTCGGTGTACTCTTTATCGTAGAGAGCGAGGAAGTCGGAGAGGTCTTTGACCGTATGCCCGCGCTGCGTCAAGCGCGCGGCGCAGACCATCATCTTCTCGGCCTCGCTGATTGCGGTCGGGTTGAGGATTGCGACTTTAATTTTATCCATTGCCATTCGCCTCCTCTTCGACCAAAGCCTTGAGCAGGAGCAGGTAGTTAATGCTGTCCGTGATTTTCTCGGTCCAGCGGTCAAGAGAGTAGCTGCGGCCGTCGGTACACATATCCGAGATAGAAACGAGGTGCTTTGTCAGCATACCGAGCAACGCCTCTTTCGGAGTACCGTCAATAATCGCAGCCGCCTTCTTGAAGTGGGCAAGGCGGTCGATGTTGCTCTCGTCTACGGCGTCAGGGGCGTACTCGTGGCCCTTGCCGGTAAGCAGGTGCTCGCAGACAAGAAGCTGCTCTTTGACAACCTTATTAAATACGTCTATCTTCATAGCGGTTAGTCCTTTCTATAGTATTCGCACTCATAGGCGTCAGCCTTGAGCGGTAAGCCGGTCGCCCACTCGATGGGCTCCGACATGATTTTACTGATTTCTTCGGCGGAGCTTACGCCGATAGGTACCTCGCAGATAACTTCGTCATGAACATGGAACACGACCGGAAAACCGGCGCGCTCCAGACGGTCAATGGCGACCGCAAGGCAATCCCGGGCCGTAGCCTGAACGATGTTCTCCACGAGTTTCGGGCCATAGGACTCGATACGACCCCAGCCGCCCGAGGACTGAATTGTGCCCTCATAGGTGATACTGTCGTCGTCGATTCTGGGCTTTACGTAGCTCAGCTCACGGCCATTCGGAAGCCTCAGCTTGAGGAGTGGCCCTTGCTTGTAGAAGCCCATACCGAAAGGCAGCTTAGTAGGAGCCTTCGTCTGAATGGTCCTGCGTGCGGCAGCATCCGTGTCCCACCACAATTTAGTGATGGCAGGATTTGCAGCGCGCCAGCTATTGACGAGCGGTTTCAGCTCAGACTCTTCGAGCCCCATCTCGAGAGCGCCCATAGATTTCAGAGCGCCGACGCTGCCGCCGTAGCCGAGCGCGAGCTCAGCGATTTTTCCTTTCTGCCGCATAGGGTCGCCCTTCTTGACGGAGCCCTTCGGAAGGTGAAACATCTGCTCGGCGGAAGCCTCGTAGATTTTGCCGTGGGTCTTGAAAACCTCCATGCGCCACTCTTCGCTTGCGAGCCACGCGATAACGCGGGCCTCGATAGCAGAGAAGTCAGACACGATGAAGCGGTAGCCGGGTCTCGGGATAAAGGCCGTGCGGATAAGCTGCGAGAGGGTCCCGGAAATGTCGTCAAAGAGCATTTCAAGAGTCTCAAGGTCTCCGGCCTCGACGAGCTGTCTCGCGGTATCGAGGTCGCGGTCCGGCATTTTGTTCTGGGGTAAGTTTTGCATTTGCACGAGGCGGCCGGCCCATCGACCGGTACGCGCCGCTCCGTAAAACTGAGTCAGACCTCGAATGCGTCCGTCCGGGCAAGCCGTTCGGAGCATAGCGTTGTATTTTTCGGTCGAGGTCTTCGCAAGACCCGCTCTGATGTCGAGCATACGGTCCACGGCGTCGCAGTCGGCGTCAGCTCTTACGCCGGCGATACTCTTCTTGTTGAGGCTCTCGACCTCAATACCCGCGGTGTCCTCAATCCAGCCCTTAAGCTGCGCGGTACTCTTCGGGTTTTCAAGGCCGGTAAGTTCCTTAGCTTGCTCAAGAAGTCTCGCCTTGATAACGGCGTCAATCTCGACCGCATGCTCTGCGAGGTTAAGGTCCACGCCGACGCCGCGGTCGTTGATATGCTGGTCGTGAATCCAGAGAGGTTGCTCCTTCTCATATACCGGAAAGCGAGAGAGCTTCTGCCGGATAGCCCGCTCCGAGACGACGTCCTGACGGTTGTACTCAACGTAGATAGCCCAGCGGTCAGGGTCATGCTCAGGAAGGTTGCGTGTCCGGTTGCCGTTCGTCTTCGTAGGTTTACAAGGTATCGAGAAGTAACGGATAAGCGCCCGGCCGGTCTTAGACTTCTGCTTGTCTTCGGGAAGTCCGATGACTTCGCCGACCGCCTCCAAGCTGCCGGGCAGGCCCAGCTCTCGGGCCATAACTGCGGTACAGCTCCATTGCTCGGGCGGCGTCACGCGGCCCATAAACGCGCTCAGGCAAGTCCGTTCAAAAGACGCATTGAATGCTGTCTTTAAGATTTCGGGGTCATACAGAGCGTTCTGGAGCTCCTCAGGCAGGCTCTCGCCTCTGGCGAGGTCGATAACCTCGACCGGGCTGTCGTCCCAAGCGTACCCGAAGAGAAGAATCTCAAAATCGGGGCTCTGAGCGTAGGCGTAGACGCCGCACTTTTGTAGAGAGACCGAGCTGTAGGTCTCTATATCGATTGCTAATGTTCTCATATTGCCTCCTTCCTCCGGGCGGCGTTCGCCTCAGCAAATCCGAGACGAACGCGCCGGAGCATACGCTTAACCGAGGAGGTCGTCGTTGTCGTCCTCGTCTTCCCAGCCGTCGTCCCAATCGGAATCCGTAACAACGCCGCCGCCCAGAGGCTCGCCGTCGTAGAGCTTCATAATACCGTTGAGGCCAGCAGAGATACCCTTGTTGCCCTGCGTGTCATACACATAGAAGTTGATGATTGCGCGGCCGTAGCAGCCAGAGTAGAGTTCCTGCGGGTCAGTCAGCGGGGTCTTGTCTGCGTGGACGAGAACAGGCTTGTTGTTGGAGCTGACGGTGATAACGTAGCAGCCCTTGCACTCTTCGCCGAATTCGCCGCCGTTCGGGCGTTCGCCGTCGCCGTCGTGCAGCGTGCTCTTGAGGTTAGTAGGCAGCTTCTTGCCGCTATTGCTTGCCATGAACTTCTGCTTAGCCTCGTCCATAGCGGCCTTGATTTTCTGCATGGTGGCCTTGTCGCTCTTCGGAATCAGGAGGGTAACGCTGTACTTCGGCGTAGCGCCTTCCTGAACGGCGCGAGGGGTGAAGAGGTTGCAGTAGGAAAAACGGACCTTACCAGTAGTGATTTGAGTAGACATAGTATCAATCTCCTTTAATATAAATAGTTTTCATCTGAACGCCGTACTCGACGGCGAGCTCATGTGAGTCAAAATAGATGTCGATAACATTTCCCTTAACGGCGCTTCCCGTATCTTCGGCTATGTACTCGTGGCCGTCGATAATGAGGACCGTTCCGAGAGGTATCACATCGGGGTCAACCGAGACCGTGCGGTCTGCGGTCGGAATCGTGCCGCTCTTTGTTCGCTGCACGTAATCGGTACCGACCCGAGAAGGGTGTTCCGCGCTCCAGATACCGCAGCACTTAACGCAAGTGCAATAGGCGGTAGTCTTGAACTCGCCGAGCTCAATAAGCTCAGGCTCCGGCGCGGTGGTCTCGGTAATCGGCTCAGGAGCTTCTACCCGAATGGGCGAAGACTCAGGCTCATCAGGAACGGAAGCGCTCGGTCTCGTAACGAACGAGATAATCAAGGCGACAATGAGCGCCAGAATGAGGAGCCACTGGATTTTGATAAGGCGGATTCTCGCCCGCGTTCTGCGTCTTGCCGCTTCCGTCATAACGAGACCTCCTTACTTATCGAACTCAGCGAGAAGCTGTTCCTCAGGCTTAAACTCAGGACGCTTGTCCTTCGCAGGAGCCAGAGTGGGCTTGCCCTGAGGCTTGACGATAAGCTCGCCAAGCGTTTCAGCTACGGCCTTCTTACCGAAGTCCTTCTCCATCTGAGTCAGGGTAATCAGTTTGCGCTCGTAGAGCAGACTCTCGTCATAGCCGGCTGACTTCATAGCCTCGACGACTTTCAGCTCGTCCGCGAACTTGCGGTTGCTGCGGCCTTCGACCATCTTCCAGCCGGTAACAGGCTGACCGCTGAGCAGCGTAGAAGACACAAGGCCTTCAAGGTCCGTAAGCCACGCCTGAATATCCGCGGCCTTTTCAAGAATCGCGCCTGCCTCTTCAGGAGTCAGGAGCATAGCGTCCGGGGCCTCATCGAAGAGCTTGAGATTCTTGTCAGCCCTCGCTTTGCACTGGGCTTTTGCCCGGCAAAACTTGCAGACCTCTTCGGACGGGGCAAACTCGCCTTCGCCCTTATAGGCCAGCTTAGCGCGAGGCTTGACATACTTCTCGGCCCACTCGAGCAGCTCTCTGACGGTGATTTCGTCGGAGCTCTGAACACCCGAGAGACGCGGCTGGAAAATCGTCATGCGAACGGAGTTGATGTCGAAAAGCGTGTTGTACTTGAGAAGCGCGCCAATGGCGTAGAGCTTCATCTGAGGGTTACCAGTCGCCTCGACACGGACGCCCTTGCCGTACTTGAAGTCCACGATTTCGAGGACCTTGTCAGCGACGATGATACAGTCGCCGGTGCCGAAGCCGTCCTTGACGTACTTCGAGAAGTCGACTCTCACCTCAAGCTCGGTAAACGCATCCTCGCAAGACTCCTGCGCAGCTTTGGTCTTTTCAGCAACAAATCTTGCGTAGTCATTTGCGCATTCCTGCATTTCAGCGTTGTAGTAAGGGCCTTTTGCCAATTTGTCACGGCGATTCTCGAAGTCCATCTCGGGGACCTCGCCGAGGAAGTAGCGGGCAGTCAGTTCGCAGAGCTCATGAGCTGCGGTACCCTCTTCGGCATACTCGCTCGTGCTCTGCGGAAATTGAAGCTCGAGCAGCGCGCTCGGAGTACACTCGAGCCAGCGGTGAGCACCGCTTGCGGAAAGTAGTGCGTGCTTAGCCATTGACACTCACCAGCTCTTTCATAAGCGCCGGATAGTCTTCCGTGCGGCTGTCGAAGTCAGAGAGTTTCTTGCAACCGAACTTCGCGAAGATGTCGGCGAGCTCTTTCTGCTTGCCGGCTTTGGAGAGCTTCAGGGCTACGGCGCGGATGTCGGTCTTCGTGATAGGCTTGTCCTCAGTCTTCGGAGCCTCGGTCGCAGGAGCAGAAGCAGGCGCCTCGGTCTTAGGAGCCTCAGCTACAGGCTCGACAGGCTTTTCCGAAGGGGAATCGAACATACTTACCTGACCGGGAATCTCGGTATCAGGGAGCAGAGCTCTCAGCTTGCTCAGGTTTTCCTGAGTCAGTTCCATTGTTACGGTGATTTTCATTTTGTTTTGCCTCCTTGTTTTTCTTCCAAGCCAAATAGGCTTGCATATTTTGTGGATTTTCGTAAAACGCGTTGACCGCAGCGCTTAGTCGGTCAAGCATAAGATTCTCTCTTGCAAGAGCGGTATCGGCGAGCGTCGGCCGCATTTTTGTCTTTTAGGACAAATCAGCCGCAAAAAAAATTGCGTTCGTCGTAGGAGCGTCCAAATCAAGGAGCTCCTTACAGAGCTGCACTTCAGGTACCGTGAAGGCAACTTTGCCCGTAATCTTACGGTAGGCTGTGCTCATACTCCAGCCCTGCGCGTCCGCAAGGTCTTTCGTAGTAACGCCTTTCAGGGTCATGTGGGCCCTCAACATTCGAGTTTCAACCATACGATATACTGTCTCCTTTCCTTGAGATTTTTCCTCGTAGGCACTACCGGTTGTCCCAAAGGACAAATTTATTATACCGTGTCCTTTTGGATTTGTAAATAGCCTTTTGGAAAATTTTTGTGAATTTTAAGCAAAAGTATTCACTTTAAGACAAATGCGTGTTATAATAAGAGTAAACTTTTTCAAGGGAGGCGGTCTTAATGACTTTAGGCGATAGAATACATTATCTCAGAACAGAGAAAGGGTACACTCTGCAGGAGCTCGGCGATATGGTCGGCGTCGGTGCGAGCACGGTCCGCAAATGGGAAACGGGTTACATCAAAACGCTTCGTACCGATAAAATGCAGAAGCTCTCGAATGCTCTCGGAACGTCGGTCGACTACCTGATGGGGTGGACCGATAACAGCGTAAACGTCGGAACGGTGGGGACCAATAACGGCGTTATAGGCCAGAACTCCGGTGAGATTCACTTAGAGCAGCAGCGCTCCAAAGAGGAAGCGGAGCTTCTGCGTATTTTCTCCGGGCTCGATGTCAAGCGGCGTATGGAGCTGCTTATGACGGCTATCCGCTTAGACGAGGAGCAGAATCAATGAACGCGTGGAGCAGAGAGGACATAATTATCGCCTATGCCCTTTACTGCGTGACTCCTCTCGGGAAAATCAATCCCAGCAACAAAGTCATTCAGCAGGTCGCCGAGATTATTCCTCACTCAGTCGCTTCTATCGTAATGCGCATGAGGAACTTCCGGTACATAGACCCGAAGGTTTCCTCAGGGCTCAAGAACGTAGCGAAGGCAGACCGAATGATTTACGAGGAGTTCAAACACGACTGGGGCTCTCTGAGTCTTGAGGCGGAGACCTTGACCGGTCTCGCTATCTTTGACTCTTCACCTTTGCAGGGAGCAAAGCCGCTTTCATCTCTGACGAATCACGGAAGAGTATCGCGGGAACGACACTTCTTCAAGCAGGCGGTGCTTGCGGCTTACGACGACCGGTGCTTTATATCCGGCTGCGCGCTGCCGCAAATGCTCGTTGCAAGTCATATAAAACCGTACTCGCAATGCCGAAGCGAGGCGGACCGGGTCAGCCCCGACAACGGGATTTGCCTCAATACTTTTTATGATAAAGCCTTCGACCGAGGCCTTATAACCATCACTCCTTCCATGAAAATCTATGTTTCTCCGATAATTTTGGATAGCCCTCAGGACGCTTTTACAGCCCGCTGGCTGGCTTCTCTTGACGGAATGGTTTTACCCCCCCC
>ERZ1673741.84-NODE-84-length-124678-cov-9.010102_pt1 | contig 124678 bp, 111 predicted proteins | sample MGYA00580209_ERZ1673741 | MGnify/ENA primary metagenome ERZ1673741 (study PRJEB41218, sample SAMN15661754) | gut metagenome | host: Homo sapiens | place: Canada: London | collected 2015-08-20/2019-03-30 | study: EMG produced TPA metagenomics assembly of... | reverse complement strand
TTTTCAGACTTACAAAGCTATATGCTTAATCCCCCTGTTTTATCGGGTGAGCCCTGTTTTATCGGGTGAGCCCTTATTATCTTTGGCGCAGATTTGTCGCAGCTTAAAACGAAAAAACGACATAACCCGTTGCTTTACAACTTGTTATGTCGTTATGAGTTGCGGAGGCAGGATTCGAACGTGCGACCTCCAGGTTATGAGCCTGGCGAGCTACCAACTGCTCCACTCCGCGATGTTTAACCTTTGTTGCTTATCCATTTCTGAATTGCGAGTGCAAAGGTACTGCGATTTTTTGAAAGTGCAAAACAATTCGGGGAAAAAATATTCAAAAATCTGGCATTATTGACGTAGGTCAAGTATTTGCCGTGATTATGCATCTGTTCCGTTACGTATGTCATTACCCACACGAATCATAAAGATAAACATGCCGCAAGCGCCACGTCTCAGCGCAGCCTTGCGCCTGACGTGTCGTAGGTGTGGTCCTTGGTTTATATGTGTATCAATTAGTTTGACTTTGCGGCCGTGTGTAGCTTGTAAAATATTATTGCCAAAATTTAACACTTGAAAACAGGGGCAAATAGAGCGGGAAAAAGGCTTCGAGGTGCCCCTTCGCAGCATCGTCGACTGGTTTTTTGCCAAAATTCATTGCCGTTACGGTGCAATCGCGTCGCCGTTACACCGTAATCGCAACGCGATTGCACCGTAACGGCATCGCGATTACACCGTAACGGCGACGCGATTGCACTGTAACGGCAATGCGAAATCAGCGCATTGGCAACGCCTAAAAACCGCAAAACTCGCAAATCTTTGGTAATCAATGAATTGTGGAAACGACCCATAATCGCGTCGTTTTCAACCAAGAGACCGCTCGGTTGAAAAAAATCGATTCTCAGACGACCATTTGTTGAATATTATTACCCAACTTAATCGGTATGATTTGCCGGGGCCGGCTCATGCCCGCCCCCGCAAAGAAAATAATGCGTTTCTCATGCAATAATGCGCAATGTTTGCACGTTATGATATATAAGTATAATAACGCATAAAAAATATCACACAATGAAAACAAGCCTTTATCCTTTTCTTTTCGCCCCCAATCTTCATGAGACCATTTGGGGTGGTGACCGTCTTTGCCCATTCAAGGGGCTGACCCCACACGAGAACCCCGTGGGCGAGAGCTGGGAGGTCAGCGCAGTGCCGTCAAGTCCCGACACGATAAGCAATGGCGCGGAAAAAGGCAAGGATCTCATCTCTGTCATCTCTTCCGACCCCGAGGCCATACTCGGCAAGGCCGTCAGCGAGCAGTATGGCGGCAAGATGCCATTGCTCGTGAAGTTTATCGATGCCAAGAGAGACCTCAGCATCCAGGTGCACCCCAACGACGAGATGGCAAAGCGCGTGCACAACAAGATGGGCAAGACAGAGATGTGGTACGTGCTCGACGCCAAGCCCGGCAGCTATCTCTATTGCGGTTTCAAGACGAAAATCTCGAAAGAGGAGTATAAGCAGCGCATTGCCGACGGCACCATCACCGATGTGCTGGCACGCCATGAGGTGAAGGCCGGCGACGTGTTCTACATTCCGGCCGGCAGGGTTCACGCCATTTGCAGCGGCATCATGCTCGCCGAGATTCAGCAGTCGTCCGACGTCACTTACCGCATCTACGACTACAACCGCCCCGGACTCGACGGCAAGCCACGCGAGCTTCACACCGAGCTGGCTGCCGAGGCACTCGACTTCAACGTGGCCGACTCTTACAGCTCTGAATACAAGCACGAGGCCAACACGCCAAACGTCATCCTTGACACCAAGTATTTCTGCGTCAGGGTGAGCGACCTCGACAAGCCTCACCACTATGCCATGAAGGGCTTCGACAGTTTCGTGGTCTGCATGTGTCTGAAGGGCGACTGCAAGATAAAGGTCAACGAGACCGGCGACGAGCTGGTGCTTAAGGAGGGTTACAGCTGCCTTATTCCGGCTGCCATCGCCGACTACGACATCATGCCCGTGGGCGAGAAGACGCAAGTGCTGGATGCCTTCATCGACAACAACATCAAGTGAATAGCGGCGCGTAGCCCTTGTTGAGTTTTTCACAAAACGCAACGCACCTTAAATATCGACATCGGCTTCACGGCGCAAGGGCTTTGCCTCTGCACCGTGAAGCCGATGCCATTCCGTAGTAACCGCGTCGCAATTCATGCATGAAGCCGACGCGATAAGTAAACCGTTTATAATTAAGGAAATATGAATTTCAAGGAATTAGCCGAAAAACGATTCTCGGCTCGTAAGTACACCGACGAGCCTGTCAGCAAGGCAGACATCGACTACATAATGGAATGCACGCGTTTGGCGCCGTCGGCCCATAACCTGCAGCCGTGGAAGTTTTTGCTTCTCACCTCGGAAGAGGCGAAGCGGAAGATAAGGCAATGCTATGACCGGCGCTGGTTCACCACGGCGCCAATGTATGTGCTGGCCATGAAAGACACGGCTGGCTGCTGGGTGCGTCCCGACGACGGCAAGGCCCACGGCGACATAGACCTTGGCATAGCCGTTGAGCATCTCGCCCTTGCCGCCGCCGACCGCGGTCTGGGCACGTGCTGGGTGGCCAACTACGACGTCGAGGCCGTCAGGCGCCTGTTTCCGGTGGAAGGCTATGAGGCCGTGGCCATAATGCCCGTGGGCCATGTGGCCGCCGATTGCCCTTGCCCGAAGAAGACGCGCAAGGACATGACGGAGATAGCGGAGCAGCTCTAAAGGCGTTTCAGCCACTTCCTTACCGGCTCGTCGCGCGCGCCTTTCTCATCCTTATTTCACTATTACCTCGTCGACAAACAGCCAGCCCTTGCGTGGCGAGCGCTTGGCTTGGATGTGGAGAAAACGAGTGGTTTGCTTCTTGCTCAACGTGTAGTCGCAAATGGAGTAGGGCAGGTCCTTAGGACTGGCGGCGCAAGGCACACCGTTCACCGTGACTTGCTCGGGGAAGAAAATCTCAGGCCCCGTGAGCTGCATGAAGTTCATGCTCACGCCATGCACGGTGCGCTCCTTGCCGAGGTCGATGGTGATGTCGAGGTCGCAGCAGAATCCCTGCCAGCGGTTGTCGTTGTTGTTCCACGTGCCTTGCAATCCGTCGACGAGGGTGTTGTCGCCGCCCGCCTTGTACACGTCGCTGTAACGGCAATCGCCGTTGAACTTGACCTTGCCGCCAATGGCCAAGTGCTTCACCTTCTTGAAATATTCCGGACGCTCGCCAATCTCTTTCCTCAGGTCAAAGGCGTTGACGCCGGCCTTTCGCAAGCTGTCGGTGACATGTGTCGCCCATCGGTGGAAATCCTTGTATGAGCGCGTGCGGCCAAGGCCAATCTCGCCCATGGCCAGGGCGCGCGGCCACAGCTGATACTGCAGCAGGCTCACCGTGGGCACATACTCGGTGAACAGTGTGACCTGCGCTCCGAGCAGCTTGTCGCGGAACGGCGCTATCTCCTTGCCGAAATCCCAGATGTGCTTCAGCGGCCTGTAGCCGCCCATCGTCTCGGGTTGAGTGGCAGGCGCGTCCTGATAGCTGTCGAGATAACACCACGAGCCTGGACACATCACCACTTGATGTCCCAGCGAGAGGGCTTTCTTGCCAATGTCGGCATTGCGCCAAACCATGATGACGATGCTGCTGTCGGCCTCGGAGTCGGAGAGGGCCTCGTCCCACACCACCATCTTGCGGCCAAGGCCGCGCACGATGCTGTTCATGCGGCGTATGGCACCGGCATATTGCTCCTTTTGCGTTGCCGTCTCGTCGCCACCGCAATGTATGTATTTCGACGGGAAGACCTCGGCCACCTCTTTCAATATCGTCTCCATGAACTTGTAGGTCTCTTCCTTTGATACGTTCATCTCGGCGTGGTTGAACGCCACTTCGGGATACGCGGCGCACACCTCCTCGCTGTGGCCCGGGAACTCTATCTCCGGCACTATGGTTATGCCTTTGGCCTGGGCGTATTTCACCAGGCCCTTCAGCTCATCCTGCGTATAATAGCCGCCAAAGCCACTCTTGCTGTCGCTGTAGGCACGCACGTAGCTCAGGTCCTGGCCATCCTGCTTTTCAGGCTTGTTCCACCATTCTTTCCATGTCTGCCTGGTGCGCCAAGCGCCCACCTCGGTGAGTCGTGGATAGGCTTTTATCTCCATGCGCCATCCGGCCGCGTCGGTCAGGTGGAGGTGGAGCGTGTTGAGACCGTAATGGCTCATGATGTCAACCTCGCGATACAGTTCGTCGAGAGGCACGAAATGGCGGCTCACGTCGATCATCATTCCGCGCCATGGCAGCGGCTTGGGTTGAGTGGGCTGGGAAAAAGACAAAAGCGAAGCGCAGAGCGCGCAAAGGGATATTAAAAAACGTCTCATATAAGTTTTGCTAAAATTTTAAGCAAAGGTAGCTAAAATAATAGAATATGTTTGTCGTTTCGATGTTTTATTTGTAGTTTTGGCGTTAAAACTATAAATCCATATCAACTTATGAAAAGAACACTGTCTACTATCGCCCTTTTCCTGTCATTTCTCGGAGTGATGGCGCAAGGTTATGTCCCGACGAAGGAAAACCTCGCCGAGAGGGAAAACTTCCGCGCGGCCAAGTTTGGCGTCTTCCTTCACTGGGGCATCTACAGCACGTTTGCCCAAGGCGAGTGGTATCTGCAAAACGCCGTGCCCGACCGCATGGAGTATGCCAAGGCCGCCGACGCCTTCTATCCGCATCGCTTCAACGCCCATGAGTGGGTGAAAGCCATCAAGGACGCTGGCGCGAAGTATGTCTGCTTCACCACGCGCCACCACGACGGCTTCTCGATGTGGGACACCCGGCAGAGCGATTACAACATCGTGAAGGCTACGCCATTCAAGCGCGACATCGTGAAGGAACTGGCCGACGCCTGCCACGACGAGGGCATAAGGCTACACCTCTATTACAGCCATATCGACTGGATGCGCCAAGATTATCCCATGGGCCGCACGGGCAGGCATTGCGGCAAGGACAGCACCAAGAGCGACTGGCCACATTATTTCAACTTCATGAACGCCCAACTCACCGAACTGCTGACACGTTACGGCAAGATTGGCGCGATATGGTTTGACGGTTGGTGGGATCACGACCAAGACTCAGTTCCCTTCGACTGGCACCTGCCCGAGCAATATGCCCTTATCCACAAATTGCAGCCAGCGTGCCTCATTGGCAACAACCACCACATGAAGCCATTTGACGGTGAGGACATACAGATTTTCGAGCGTGACCTGCCCGGAGAGAACACCGCGGGCTTCGTGGACAAGGCCGCGCAGATAAGCCACTTGCCGCTGGAGACCTGCCAGACCATGAACGGCATGTGGGGATATAAGGTCGTAGACCAGAACTACAAGTCGGCGGCGGAGCTTATCCGCTTGCTCGTCAACACGTCGGGCAAGGGCGCGAACCTGCTGCTCAACATCGGGCCACAGCCCAACGGCGAACTCCCGGCGTTGGCTCTCGACAGGTTGAGGGAGATAGGCAAGTGGATGCGCGTGTATGGCGAGACACTCTATGGCAGCGAGGCCGGCCCGGTGAAGCCATGCGAGTGGGGCGCGACGACCGAGAAGGACGGCAAGGTGTATGTGCACGTCTGCCCAGCCGAGGGAACGAAAGCCCCAAGCGACATCACGATACCGATGGCTAAGAAACCAAAAGAAGTCACCGACTTCCAGACAGGAAAGAAGGTGACTTATACATATAAGAACAAGCAGCTGAGAATTGCCGTGCCTGCGACGTTGGCCGCTCCCGACAATGTCATTGTGGTTAGGAGATAGCCTCTTTCACCAGCCTTATCTTTTCCGCGTCAGACACGAGACCCGTGCGCAGGGAGCCATGAATCTCCGTGGCTCCCGTCGCCTTCAATATGGTGCTCGCGTTATGGGTGTTCACGCCCGCGCCACACAATATGCCAAGCTCGTGGCCCGACTTTGCTGATATTTCCCTCGCCTTCTCCACAAGCTGTCTCAGCAAGGGTATGCCTTGCTCCGCGGTGGCCTGTTGCCCGGAGGTGAGTATGCGGTTGCATCCCAATCGCGCTATCTGCCCTATCGCCTCGAGGGGGTCGTCGCAGACGTCGAAGGCGCGATGGAACGTCACGTTGCGACGTTGGTCGCCTACGGCTTGCCTCACCGCGTCGATCCATTTGCGGCAAGCGGCGATGTCGATGTCGCCACCGGGCGTGAGCGCGCCAACGACAACGCCATCGGCACCCTCGGCGATGGCCATGCCTATCTCGTCGGCCATCTTCTTGACCTCGTTATCGTCGTAAACGAAATCTCCCTCGCGAGAGCGAATGAGAACGTGAACCAACAACCCGGCGGGGTGACAGAGGCCGACGGCCTCGCCAATCATCTCGCGGCTTGGCGTGAGCCCGTCGAGCTCAAGGTCGCGGCACAGCTCCACGCGGTCGGCGCCACCCTCAATGGCGGCTCTTACGCTTGCGATATTTCCGCAGCAAACTTCCAATTTCATATTTCCGAAACATAAAAATTAAAGCCCCTTGGCTTCCATGTCGGGAAGTCAAGGGGCTGACGTTATCTCATTTGTTATTGCGCGCTCTGAACCGACGTGGCGCTCGCGTTCTTCTCACTGTCGTCGAGCTGCAAGTCGCTTTTCACGCTTCGTGAGCTTGTGCGGAAGAATACGGGCACGGTCGTGGTCTGGCCGGCCTTCAGCGTGAACATCACGCTGTGGGTGAGCACGTCGCCACCCTTGAGGCGCGTGCCGGTGTTGAGCAGGTAGTCGCCGGCGGGGAGGTTGAGGCCCTTGCGGAACTTCTCCGTCACGGTTGGGTCGTCGTCGGCATAGTCGAGCGACGTGGGTCGGCCATCGACCATCTTCGAGATGGTGTAGCCGTGATAGTACATCACGTCAGCCGGCACCTCGAGCTTCAGCGTGCCTTGCGCTTGCCGTGGTTTGGCCGATTGCTTGTCGCTGAGCTGCAACCAAGCGTCGCCGTCGGCAACCATCGCCTTGCCCAGAGGGTCGAGCTTGGCTTTCATGCCAAGGGCGCGCGCCCCGGCCACGGTGAAGAGCTCACGGCTGCGGTCGTCGCACTTGCGGTTGTTGTAAACACCGACAGCCGACACGAAAAGTTGCTTCGGGTTGTTGGAGTTGTCCACCTTGATATTGCTTTCCACCCATGCTATCCACTCCTTTGCCGTAAGCTTCGGCAAGCGTTTCTGCAAGAAGGCCACGTAAGGCCTGAGGTGCTCGGTGGAGATGCGTATGCCCCCACTACGCAAGGCGTCGTCGCTGAGCAGGCAAGCGTCGTGCAAGACGTCGATCGTAACGTCCCTGAGGTCCTTCTCGCTAAGGCCCTGAATCACGAGGTTGGTCTTAGGGTTCTTCTCCTTTAAGAACTTATCCATGACCTTCCAGTTGCTTCGCGCTTTCTTCAGGATGTCGTTGTCGCCCTGATAGAACGTCTTTTTCTGGTAAGCGGTGCGAATCCTGTCTTCCTTGGCCAATCGGCGACCGTTCTCGCTCACGGTGTCTACGACGCTGCGGTCAGGCTCTTCGAGCACTGTTGTGGGAACGTGCAAGTCGTATTCGTCGACCCATGCGCTTCCGGCCTTGTGGCAAGGTGTTATGGCAATCTCGGTGGAGTAGGCGTCAGCCTTCTTCACGCCATACTTGTCGTTAGCGCTGACCCACACCTGCAAGTCGCCATAACCGGTCGTGAACGTGGCATAACCGTCGGCGTCGCTCTTGGTGGTGAAGATGGGATAAAACTCAGAGTAGTTGTAGACGCGGAAGTCGACCGTGGCGCCTTGTATGGCCTTGCCCTCTTCGTCTACGACCCTCACCTTCAAGGTCTTTGTCGGGGCGTAGGTGTCTGTTGTGGCTATTTGGTTGCCCTCGTAGTCGAAGGCGCGTATGAGCATGGCGCGGCTTGCTGCCCAGTTGAACCATCCCTTGTCCAAGGTGGCCTCTGGCTCGCAAGCGCCCATGAAGCGCCAACGGCCGTCGACCCATACCTCGACCCAAGCGTGGTTGTCGTCGGTGTGCGCCCAACGGGGGCAGTAGACTTGGCGGGCCGGTATGCCGACGGCGCGAAGGGCTGCCACGGTGAAGGTGCTCTCCTCTCCGCAGCGGCCAATGCTGTTGCGCATCGTGGCCAGGGGCGACGACGTGCGGCCGTCGCTCGGACGATAGCTTGCCTTCTCGTGGCACCAGTGGTTCACCTCCAGTGCGGCTTGCTCCATGGTGAGACCCTTGAGGCGTGGAGCCAGCTCCTTGTAGATGACCTCGCGCGAATTGTCCAATGCCTCATTGTTCACGCGGACGGGAAGGACGAAGTTCTCAAACTCCCATTTGGGCACCTTCTTACCCCACGGCATGTCGGCGCGTGCCTTCAGCGCCATGCGCACCTGCTTCTGCCAGTAGGCTTTGGGATAGTCCACGCGGTCGGGCGTGGACATGCTCTTGTAGAGAAAGGAAAGGCTCTCGGCCTCGGTCTGCGCCATGGTCGTAGCGCTCATCGCCACCAGTAGGCAGGCGGATATAAATAATCGTTTCATATTGTTTTGTGAGTTATTTTTCCAAAGTTACGATGAAATCGCGAATACTCCAAACAATTAAAACAATTTATTATTGTCGGCCTGTGTTGCACGCTCGAATAATCCATGAGCCACGGTGGTTATAATATATAATGTGTAAAGGTGCCGTGACAGCCTAAGCGTAGCTGTGCATGCCGTTCAAGAAATAGTTTACGCCGAAGTAGGTCATCACTATGCTCAGGAAGGCGAAGGTGAGATAGACATGGTAGGCCAGAGGCTTGCGAAACGCGGGCAGGGTCTGGGTGTGCACCACCACGGCATAAATCATGAACGTGATAAGCGCCCATGTCTCCTTGCTGTCCCAGCTCCAGTAGTTGCCCCAACTCACGTTTGCCCAGATGGCTCCGATGAATATGCCGAGGCCCATTGTCGTGAGAGCCGGATAGAGGAACACGCGGCTCAAAGCCTGCAGCTCCTCGGCATGAGAGCGCATGAAGATGCCCATGAGACCGCAAATGAAGGTGAGCGACAAAAGCGCGTAGCTCATCATGATGACACTCACGTGGACGCTCAGCAGCGGACTGTTCAGCACCGGCATCATCTGCCCGATGGCAGGGTCCATCTGGTTGATGTGGCTCACCAAGAGGAAGAAGCCGGAGAGGAGGAAGCCGAAGACCATGACCATGCGAACCTTGAACTGCAAGGCTATGCTGATGAGCATGACAAACCACGCCACTGTCAACATGGTCTCATAACCATTCGACATGGGCACGTTGCCGCTTACGACCCATCTCAATGCCATGCCAAAGGTCAGGGCGAGAAACGAGACTATCAGCAATGCGGGCAACAAGTAGTTGAGAAGCTTGACTTCCCTTTTCCGCGTCATGCGGTAGATGGTATGGAAAAGGGCGATGAATCCCAACGTGAGGTTCACCATGAACAGGATGGTGGCGAAAGGAAAGGCGTTGATGATGCGCTCGGCCTTGTATTGCGCGGCGGAGGGCAAGGAAGTTCCGCCACTTATGGCCTGATATTTCCGCATCTTGTCGAAGTAGACATTCACACGATCGAAGCGTCCCGCTTTCACGTCCTCATTGAGCAAAGAGAAAACGTTCTTTATATAAAGCGAGTGCTGATACTCCACGGCGCGTGGCAGCTTGTCTACCGGCGAGAACCATGTTGTCGTGCCCGCCTTGATGAAAGGATGGTCTTTCGACGCTTTCACGTTCTTGGTGAATGTATAGGGCAAGACCTTCAGTGAGATGCCTTGACGCAGTTCCATGATGATTTGAATCTTGCCGTCGATGTCGGCAGCCTGCTGGTGAAACTTGTCTTGCTGGCCGTTGTAGTATTCCTGCACGAACTGTCCGATGGTATAGCCACCCACGTCGTGGTTGAAGAAGCTGTTTAATGAAGCATAGTCGGGTAAGTTGATTGTCGACTTCAGCTCTCCGCCCTTTATTTTGATGAAAGGCTCTGCAGCCCAAACGTTGCCATAGAACACCCAGCCGGAGAGCACTTGCTCTGCCGTCAGTCCATGATAGCTTCGCGCGCCATAAATCTTATTGCAGAAGTCGAGGGCGAAGGTCTGAACTGGACAGATGCGGTCGTTGTAGAGAATGTATATTTTGCCAAACTTCTCAGCGGTCTCCTTGGGAAGCACGGCGTTCTGGATATTATCCATGACGGAATCGGCCCGCGCGGTCTGTACATTTCCAAGGCAGAGGATGAAGGTTATCATCAAGGCCCCATTCCTTAGCAGCGGGCTCTTCAAGATTTTGCGGTAGCCCCCCTTGGGGTCTATGAGCATCCAAATGATGGAGAAGAACAGTAGCGCGTAACCAGTGTAAGTGACAGGTATGCCGTAGGGGTCGGCGTTGATGGCGAGTATGCTGCCCTTGCCATCCTCGTCGTAGGAAGACTGATAGAAACGATAGGAGCGATGCGAGAAGATGTGGTTCATCGACACTTCACCGTCAATCTTGTCCTTGCCGTCCAGCACGGTGAACAGCGAAGAGTAGTCGGCAACGGCTTGGGTGCCATCGTGCATCTTGGCTTCAAACTTGTGCAAACAGAGCGAGAAAGGCAGCTTCTCTTCCTTCATTCCACGTTGTTCATCGCTTGCCATGTAAGTGTTTACCGGCTTATTGACCCTAAGATGAATCATGCCCCTCTTCGCTGAGACATGGGTTAGCAAAGCACCGGTAAGGATGATGAGGAAAGAGGCGTGCAAGGTCAATGTTGAGGCGCATTTCACCTTTTGCCTGATGATGTGGAAAGCGCCGAAGGCGGCGAGAGCTGCCCAAATCAAAATGAACCACCACGCACCGTAATAATGAGCGTGTACATAATCAGTGCCTTGGCTCTTCTCCACTATCGTGGCGGCGGCCATGCATACGAGCACAAGTATGTAGAGGATGAATATTATCTTTCTTACCATTGTTGAATATCAGTCTTTTTACGAAGTCGTCGCAAGGCTCCTGTTTATGCCACGACGACGTTGCGGCCTGTCGCATGGCATGTGACGAACTGAGACAGAAGGCCATTCCATGCTAATAAGTAGCAAAAGGGCAAGGCAAATCTACGTTTTAGATTGCCTTGTCCTTTTTTTATCATGTATTTGTCTAATGATTACTTCAATTAGATAGAGCGCAAGAACTTGACCACGGCGTCGCGGTCGGCCTTTGATGCCTTGTAGAAGTTTATGGCAGCAGAGTAAGAGTGGCTCTTCTTGCTGTAGCAGTGCCACATGATTGCCTCAACCTCGTTGCGGGCACGGCAGTCGTGCAAGCGGTCTTCGGCACCCGTGTTGATGTAGCTCAGGCCACGGCCCCAAAGCGGAGTGGTGCGGCACCAAGAACCGTGGATGTCGTTCTTCATGTAGAGCTTGTGCTGGATGAAGTCGGAATAAGGCCAGATGGTCTGGTTCGGATAACGAGGCAACTTCTTGTCAGCGATATACTTTGACGTCACGTAGTTGTCGTCGCCGGTCTTCCAAGACGGCTTGTGGCAGTTGGCGCAACCCCATTCCATGAAGAGCTTCTTGCCCCTCTGCACTTCAGGGTCGTTCAAGTTGCGGGCGCGTGGAACGGCAAGGCCACGATGCCATACCATGAAGGCATAGAAATCGTCCATGCTCTGCTCAGGCTTGAAGTTGTACCATTGGTTGTCAAACTGGTTGGTTGAAGGGAGAAGCAAGTTGTAGACTTTCTCCTTGATGCCTTCGTCTGTGTCGGCATAGTAAGGTGAAGAAGGGTCTTTCTTGATGCTTGCTATGACATTGGAATTCTCCGACATGGCCTTTGCCCATGCCTTCGTCGTATAGAGCACGGGGCGGTCGGTACGGGTCACGTTGGTGATGTTCCAAATGGCGTTTGCTCCAGGGCCATCCTGCAAGCTGCCACGAGTCAAAGCGTAAGTGTAACGCTTGATAATCCTCTTGTTCAAGTCGGAACTGTTGGGATCGAACGTGCTGCCGTCAGCGTGAACGCCGCCAGTGGCATATTTGCTGTCCCTGCCAAACGTGTTGTAGTATGCCGCGTCGGTGAAGTCCTGCTTGTCAGCGTCCCAGAACGACGGGTTGATATGTTCCTTTACGTCAAGTCCGGCCTTCTTGAAGTAAGCAGCCTCAGAAGCATACTGTGCCTTGATGGCCTCGTTTGGAATGGCATCCACCAGTCCGGTGCCGCCAATGCCGATGGTAGACTCAAGCCTTACCGCCACAGCGCCATTACCAGTCTCGTATGGTGTGGGAGTGGTGTTGAACGCCTCTCTTGGTATGGAAATCTCAGGATAGATCAAGTCGAACTTCTCGCCGTCAGGGAACTGCATTGACGGTATGTCTTCCGTTTCCATCTTGGTCACGTGTTCCCAGCTCATCTTTATCTTGCTCTCATCAACAGGAGGCAAGAACGGAGACTGAGCTTGTGTCTGAGGCATGCCAGTCACCTCGGCTACATATCCGCCGTCGTTGCTGTTGGCGCCATCGGTCGGGTGATAAATCACGAGCAAATAACCGTTGCCGTTGCCGTAGCGAGTCTCATATTGAGCCTTGCGCTTGCCGTGGCCATACTCTGGGTGGCAGTCGAAACATGACGTGCGAACAGACGCTGGGCCCAAGCCCTTGAACGCGCCGGTGTTTAATGTGTATTGACGCTCGAACATCTGCTCGCCGATGAAGAACTGGTTGAACAGCTCCGCGTCGTTGTCGATGGCCGGAGTCTGGTCAGAGTATGCGCTTGACCCAGTGTTCATGGTCGTGCCAAGCTTGCCGCCGGGATACCACTCCTCGGCGGTGAAGTTGCCCACTTTGTTGCCTACGTACGCGGCGTCTGTTTCCGTGATTTCAACCTTGTTGTTATCATCAGAACAGCTTGCCGTTGTCATTGCCAACGCAAAGGCGAATGACATGTAAGCGTAATTCTTAAGATTCTTGTTCATAATGTATTTTGTTTTGTTCTTATTTCTTTCTCTTTCATGGCTAAACGTAGCTTCGCTTCCAAGGCTTGGAAAGTAAAGCTACGTAATGCTTATGTCGGATATTTAATAATATGTATCTTTCTTGAGGAAAGTATTATATTACTTAGAGACTTTCAAAGCGCGGAACCAAGCACCAGCCTTGTTCAACTCATCGTCCAAAGTGTTGATTTTGTCGATGCAAGTCTTAACCTGTGCATGTGCTGGGTCGTCAACGAAAGCGATACCACTATTCTTTGCTGTCTCCAAAGATGCAATAGCCTCATCAAGAGCAGTGCTCAATGTGTTATAACCACTGTAGTTGTACTTCTTCATGATGGTCATCAAAGAGTTAGCTACAGGAGTTGTAGCAGTTACATCACGTGTGCCATAGAGAGAGTTCTTGATAGAGTAGATGTTGTCCTGATAGTCGATGAATGAACGCTTGCTGTATGGAGACTCGATGTAGTCGCGAGACTCTTTTTTGCCATCCTCTGTAGTACCACCATGACCGGTAGCTACACGGTAAGCCTGACCCAGCTTCTGGGTGTAAACCTCCTGGCAGATGCTTGAGCAACCGCCTACGAATACATTCTCCAAGGTCTCCTGCCATGTAGGGAACCAAGCCTTGTCGCCTGTGGCATTGAGGAGGAACTGACCGTAGCCGATACCTGCGGAAGAAAGGGCACCTGCGCTATCTTCCAGATCTTTAAGACCTTCAATCACCCAATTGCAATTGGATGTCAACCAAGAACCGAGGGTTGCATCACCATTCCAACCATACTGGAGGAGTGAAGTCATGTTGTAGATGTCGCCAGCTACAGCGGCAGCAAATGCCAACTCATCGATACCCTTCACAGATGTCATGCCTGCTTCTGTCTCGTTGGCATTCAGCATGGCTGCAGTACGTTCAGCACCATTGCGGAAGAGTACGAACTCCAATCCGTGGAAACCGATTACTGACTCGAAGTGCTCGTGTTTTGTATAGATAAACTGGGCTGGGTTTTCACCCTTGATGCCGGCGATGATGTCCTGTTTGTTGAGTGCCTCTACCATCTGGTTGTGGTCGAGTGGCCATGAGTCGATGTGTGGGTCAATCTCGTTGTTGGCTGCTGCACCATAGAGGAATGCCTCACTGCGCTCCCATTCACGACGTGCGTTCTTGAAAGCCTCGCAGGCTGAAGTGATATCTGCATCGCTCAAGTTGCCAGCCTTGGCGTTGGCGTATGCCTTGTCGCATGCATCTTTCAGAACCTTGGCGTTGTCTCTCAAATCCTTGTAGGTAGGATTGATAATGTCGTTTACATAAGTGTTGGCAACAGCCGATAATTCTGTTGCTGGAACTACGTTACCCTCTGTTACAGGGTCATCATTATCGCTACAAGAAGCGAAACCCAAAGATAAGGTCATTGTTGCTACGAACAAAGATGCTTTTAGAAATGTCTTTTTCATTTCGTGTCTACTTTTTGTTTATTAGATGTTATTGCTATTTCGTTATCTGTTAAATATCTCGCACTCGTTTCTTTCCCTTTTAGAGGAAAAAACCCTGATAAGCGATGCCGATGTTGACTGCAGGCTCGTTATTATATTGCGACTTGAAGATGCGCTGCGTGTATTCGGCTTTCACGCAAATCTGTGGGAGGGGATAGTAGTTGATGCCTGCTGCCACAATCTTACGATTGGTCCACTGTGCCGTCTTGTTGTGCACAGAAGAATCGTAGTACTCGTAATGACCGAACACGTACATCTTTTGGTTTTGCGCGCGAAGCTTGCTAATCTGTGAGAAGACGTCATAGCCTGCCTCGACCATTGCGGCGATGGCATGGCTGCCGAAGTATTTGCCGCTGCCGCTCTCATTCGGCTTCACTAATGACGTGCCAGGATATACGATGCTTGTGATGGCCGTGGCATCGCTTACATAACCGTAATCAACGTTTCCTCTGATTTTCCAGTTGTATTTGTTGTAGGTGAAGTCGAGTGCTCCAACATATACATTGCCCTTGATGTTCTTATGCTGGGTATCCTCAGGTGTTGTGTTGCCCATCGACTTGCCATAGTAGCCGCTCAAGCCGATGCGGAGGCCAGGAATGGAGTAGTTGTCGACACGTGCTGCCACGGCGTACTTGTTGGCCACCTCAAACTCATAAGGGCTCTTGGCGCCACCCTGAATCCAGTTGCTACGGCTGAAACGATATGCGTTCAAGCCAGCCAAGAACTGAGCCTCATAGCGAAACTTGCCGCTCTTGCCCCAAAAGCTGATACCCGTCTGGTGCCAAGTGCAAGGAAGAATAGTGTTCTCACCCTCAGGGCGATAGACGGTAAAGAAATTCAATGGCTCATGGTAAGCGTTGGTCAAGCCCACAGGAACCACGATGTGGCCGGCCTTGATGTTGGCGAACTTGCCGAAAGACTTCTGAAGCCAGAACTGCTCAAGTTCCACCTCTCCACCTTTCTCCACTTCCTGCTCATACTCAATAGCTTCCTCTGCCTCGTATTCGATTGACTGGCCTGTCCCGCCATGCTCAAACTCAATCTCCGTGCCCATTGTCCAGCCTTTGCCGAAGTCGTAGCCTAAGTAGATTACGGCATGAGGAATGTCGAAGCGACCGTGGTTTGGCGCGTTCTTGTAAGCTGTAGCGTTGGAGTAACGCTTGCCCGCGTCGGTGAAGAAATTGCGACTGTAAGCTGCCTCGCCGTAACCGCCCACGCTGAGGCGATTGCCCTTGGCATGGTTCATCACGGAGTCGGCCGCGTTTTGTTGTGCCTCAACACTCTGTGAACCACATAATAATAAAGCTGTGGAAACGAGAGAAAGAATGATTTTGTTCATTGCTATTGATATCCTTTATTTACTGGTGCAAAGGTAAAAGTTTGTTTAAAAGTGCGCAATACTCAAAAATAGGTAAATGTTTTTCCTTGGCCACTCATCATTTTTAGGTATCAAGCCACGGCAGGCACAGCATGACACATAAGGAAAAATCGATAGCTATAAAGCAAAAAGGCAGATAGCGGATGATTCCGTTTTCTGCCTTTTCACATAAAAAATCTTTCCGTGATGTGGACCTGCGGGGAGTCGAACCCCGGTCCGAACAAGGAAGCCATACGCTTTCTACACGCTTATTCCAGCCTTCATTTTCGTACGGCAGCAAGACCTGGACCACCAACTGCCGTCTTATCCTCTAAAGCGTTTCATCAAAGGCGCGAGGCAGCCTTTGACTATTCCCGATTTAGTCTGCACCGCTTAATCTCTGGATTCGGAAAAACATCCTCGGAGCGATGTCTCGTCCCCGCGCCTGGCGCAGGGATTAAGCCAGTAACCTACTGTACTTCAGTTAGGCAGCGAGAGCGTAGTTGTTTTCGCCAATTAAATTCTTGTTCACTCAGATTATGGAGCTAGCCAACGAGGCTCCGCGTGCTTACATACAATTTCGTCTTGCCGTCAAATCCATACAAGCCCATTGTACTAAGATATAGCAAAGTTACGCTGTTTCCGCGTAACCGCCAAATTATTTCTTCACTTTTTTAATCTGCACATCAAACTATAAAATCTTATAGAGTCAACCAGCACAAGAAACATTCCTTTTGGCATTCGCAATCCCGCAAATGGCTCAATCAATGTCAAGCTCTATAGGGCAATGGTCCGATCCGAATATCTCGGTATGTATCGACGCATCGGTTATGCGGTCGCGCAAACGGTTAGACGTGAGGAAATAATCGATGCGCCATCCGGTGTTGCGTTCGCGTGAGCGGAAGCGATAGCTCCACCACGAGTATGTGACATCATCGGGGTGCAACGCGCGAAACGTGTCGGTGAAGCCATTGCTGAGCAGAGTTGTCATCTTGCCTCGCTCCTCATCGGTGAACCCCGCGCTTAGGTGGTTGGTCTTGGGGTTCTTGATGTCTATCTCTTCGTGTGCCACGTTCATGTCGCCACACACTATCACCGGTTTTTTCTCGTCGAGGGCATGGAGATAAGCCTGGAAGTCGTCTTCCCATTTCATGCGGTAAGCCAACCGACGTGGCTTTCCGCCTTTTGTCTCGGCCTCCTGGGAGTTTGGAGTATATACGCACACAAGGTAAAAGTCGGTCATCTCCAATGTCACCACTCGTCCCTCGTGGTCGTGTTCCTCTATGCCAATGCCGTAATTGACGCTCAGCGGCGTGTGGCGTGTGTAGATAGCCGTGCCGCTGTATCCCTTGCGCTCGGCATAGTTCCAATACGATTGGTAACCCTCAAACTGCAAGTCGAGTTGCCCCTCTTGCATCTTTGTCTCCTGAAGGCAGAAGAAGTCGGCGTCCAGCTCCTTGAAGTAAGCCTCGAAGCCCTTGCTCTTCACGTTGCCCTCGTCGTCGGTCTTAGGCTTCACGCAAGCGCGGAGCCCATTGACATTCCATGAAATAAACTTCATCATATTCGCTTTGCCTCACCTCTTAGAAGACTCATGAACTCCTCGCGCACCTTCATCGACTCGAACACGCCGCTGTAGGCCGATGTCGTGGTGACGCTGTTTTGCTTCTCCACGCCGCGCATCTGCATGCACATGTGTCGCGCCTCGATGACCACCATCACGCCCTGCGGCTTGAGGGTGTCGTTTATGCAATTCATTATTTGCTCGGTGAGGCGTTCCTGCACTTGCAGCCTGTGCGAGAAGATGTCGATAACCCTCGCTATCTTGCTGAGTCCAGTGATGTGTCCATTTGGTATGTACGCTACGTGGGCCTTGCCATAGAAAGGCAACATGTGGTGCTCGCACATCGAGAAGAAGTCAATGTCCTTTACTATCACCATCTGGTCGTATTTCTCCTCAAAGAGCGCGTCGGTGAGCACCTTGTGCGGGTCTTGCGTGTAACCGCGCGTCAGAATCTGCATGGCCTTTGCCACGCGCATGGGTGTCTTCAGCAGACCCTCGCGCTCTGGGTCCTCGCCCAAGAGTGATAAAATGGCCTTATAGTGGGTTGCAAGCTCGTCGAGCCCATCACGGAATTCTGTCTCTGGATTCATTTGAAAGAATATATGATATTAAGAAGTATATATGATAATGTGTAAAATGACCGCGCGTGGTTCACGGCGTGGCTTATGGTGAAAGCTTGTCGAGTTAATCGAACACGGTTATTTGTCCTTTCACGATTACCGCCGCCTTATAGCCCATGCCTTTAATGGCTTTGAGCATGCGCCTCGCCTCGCTGAGCGAGCGATAGTTTCCCACTCGGCAAATCCATCGAGGCGAATAGAAGTGCACGTATATTGGCTGGTCTGGGAATCGCATCTTGATGTCGTTTCCCGCCTGTTGCGCCTTTCTCTTGTCGGCGCGCGTGTTTCCTCCGGCGAAGGCCTGCACTCTGTAGCCCGTCACCTTGCGGGCACCGCGCATTACCTTCTTTCGCATGTCCACGGTAGGGATATGCAGTTCAGCCTCGGCTTCCGCCTCCGCTGCGGCGCTTTTCTCCGCCGCTTGCTTCTTCGTCTCGGCGAGCTGGCGTTTTTCCTCAGCCTCCTTTCGCTTTTCCTCAGCGTTCCTTTCCGCTATTCGCCTCTGCAAGGCCAATGCCTCTTCCACGGCGTTCTCCTTGGCTTTTTGCGCATTCAGCCTTTCCTCCTCCTGCTCGTGGGCGCGCGCCTTTTCCAGGCTGTCGTTCTTCCCGGCAGTGGCTTTTGCCGTTGTCTCATGCTTGCCGCTTGCCGTCTTTGCCGCGGTCGTCGTAGTTGCCGGAACGCTTGTTTTTTGGGTGGCGTTAATGTTTTTCTTAGTAGTCTGCCCTTGTGCCTCCGTCAGCGTCGCGCTCCGCGTGACATTGCCGTTGACCAGCGCGTCGATTTCTCGGCTCTGCGATACTGTGACCTTGCCTTTGCCCGCCTGGCTTTGCTGCAGGTGCTGCGTGAAGGTCTGGGCTTTCGCCGACACCATGACACTCATGATTGACAAGAAAAGAAAAACGAATCTCTTCATTAATAAAATGCGTTTTTGTTATGGTAAAGCGGAAAGAGATATCCGCGATGCTCCTCCTCTTTCAGAATAATGCAATAATGCCGATGATGCCGTCGTGGCGATTGTCTCTCCCCGCGGCACCATCGGTAGGATTATCTTAACGTTAATTCGCCAGATTACTTCTTCCAAGCGTCGATGATGCCCTTGAAGTCAGCGGCCTTCAGAGAGGCGCCACCGATCAAGCCACCGTCGATGTCGGGCTTTGCGAAGAGCTCAGGAGCGTTGCTGGGCTTGCAGCTGCCACCATAGAGGATAGTCGTGTCCTCAGCGGCTTCGTTGCCATACTTCTCGGCAACGATAGAGCGGATGTAAGCGAGCATCTCCTCAGCCTGGTCAGAAGTGGCGGTCTTGCCTGTGCCGATGGCCCAGATTGGCTCATAAGCCAGCACGATATTCTTCCACTCCTCAGCTGTGAGGTTGAACACGCTGCCGTCGAGCTCAGCCTTCACGACCTCGTTCTGCTTGTTGGCCTCGCGCTCCTCCAGTGTCTCACCGCAGCAGAAGATGACCTTCAAGCCGTTGGCGAGAGCGAGCTGAACCTTCTCTTTCAGGATCTCGGCTGTCTCGTGATAGTACTGGCGACGCTCTGAGTGGCCAAGGATGACATACTGTGCACCTGTTGACTTAACCATTGCGGCGCTCACCTCACCCGTGTAGGCACCCTTCTCCTTGTCGGCGCAGTTCTCGGCACCGAGAGCCACTACATCCTGGTCGAGGACCTGAGCCACGCTTGCCAGGTGGATGAATGGTGTGCAGATGACGACACCGCAGTTTGGCTTGTCTGCCTTCAGTGTCTCGTTGATTTCCTTTGCCAGGGCAACGCCCTCTTGCAGGTTCTCGTTCATTTTCCAGTTGCCTGCTACGATTTTCTTTCTCATGATGATTAATATTAATATTGAAAAAAAGAATAAGCTGTCAGTTTTTCCGCTTCCTCCTGAGGTATCTTGTCCAGGCCCACGTGCGGTCGGCGAAGACGAGGAGGATTAGCGGGACGAAGAACAGGAGCACGACCTTCATGATGGTCTCGCCCAGGCTTGTCGACGGCATGGCCCCGATGCTGAGCTTCGACAACGGCGCGTTGAGGCTCGAGCTTGAAGGCAAGTCGTTGTGGCTCCACTTCCGTATTATGGTTCCGTCTTTCAGCAGCAGCAAGCCCGGGTTGCTGCGTATGATGGTCTTGAGCGTGGTCTCGTCGGTGAAGCAGAACGGGTATTCCGCGCCCGTGATGTCGGCCCAGTGGTCTATGTCTTTCTTGGTGGAGGCGGTAAGGCAATAAAATGGTATCTTCCGCTCTTGGCAATACTCGTAGAGCAGGTCTATGTCGCCGAAGTTGGAGTCGTCGGCCTGCTCCAGGTGTGGTGACACGAGTAGGAAGATGTAACCCTTTGCCGTGAGCACGCTGTCGGTGATGTCGTCGCCGTCGGCCTTCTGTATCGAGAAGTCGTGGATTGGCGGCACGTAGCCTTCCTTGGTCTGCACGGTCTTGGAGTCAACAAACTGCCACGAGGAGTCGGGGTAGTTGTCGAGCGTGAACTCTTTCTTCACGCCGTTTTTCTGGAGTATGAAGGTCGTCTCAAACTCAGGTTGCGGCGCGCCAGCCGGTATTTCCATGCCTTTCTTGATGTTCATGCCGATATGGTATGGACGGAAGTCGATTAGCGGTAGGTGGTAGAGGCAATGGGCACTGAGCAACAGCACGAAGAGTATGGTGTAGTTGATGGCTATCCATTGCGTGGAGCGCGAGAGGAAGCGGTACATCCGCAGCGGTCGCCATGCCACGACGACGGAGGCGGCCAGCAGCACTATGTTCTTGAGCAGTGTCTGCACGTTGGTCAGGCGCAACGCCTCGCCGAAGCAGCCGCAGTCTTTCACGGGATTGAACAGCGCTATCCACACCGTGATGAGGGTCATCACGGCCATGAACGCCACGAGAATCTTCGACACGAGATGGCGGCGGATGGCGAACAAGACGAACACGCCGAGACTGAACTCAAGCGCCGACAGCGCCACCGACGCGAGAAGCGTAACGATGTCTGGCACGATGCCGCCCATGCCGACGGCCGAGATATAATCTTGAAGCTTGTATTGGGTGCCTATGGGGTCTATGGCCTTGACGAACCCCGAAAACACGAAGGTCGCGCCGAGGAGGAATCGGCATGCGTTCACCAGCACGGTCAAGGCTGCTGCCTTGGCCTTACTTAGACCTTGTTGTGTGCTGATAGTTGCCATTATCTCAAGCGTATCGCCCCGAAAACAGAATAATTGATGATGTCGAGCAAGTTGGAGTCCACGCCCTCCGACGCCAGTGCCTTTCCGGCAATGTCCTCCAGTTGCTTTATGCGCGCTATCTTGGTGAGGATGAAGTCGGTATAGCTGCTCACGCGCATCTCTCGCCATGCCTCCCCGTAGTCGTGGTTCTTCCTTACCATCAGCTCAAACGCCTCCTTGGCAATGTCATCGTAGAGGTCAAGAGCCTCCGCTGCTTCCATGTCGGGCGCGAGCACGGAAGGGTGGGCGAGCTGTATCAGGCCGATGATGCCGTAGTTGACCAAGCCGATAAACTCTGGGCGTATGCCCTCGTCTATCATTGCCTTGCCCGTGGTCTCGAGGTCGCGTATGCGGCGCGCCTTTATGAAAAGCTGGTCGGTGAGCGACGAGGGTCGGAGTATGCGCCACGACGCTCCATAATCGTGGAGCTTCTTGGCGAAAAGGTCGCGGCACTCGTTCAGTGTGTCCTTAAACTCTTGGTTTGTATCGTGTTCTGCCATAACGGTATCTTCCTTTAGACTGCAAAGTTACTAAAATTTTAATAGTGTATGGCAGAAAACACGCTTTTTCTTTTCCTTGGTCTTTTTCTCAGTCCTCGGCTTGCCTTTTGTGTATCACCCTGACGGTGCCGCAAAGGGCGTCGTAGCGCACCTGCAGCGAGTCGCGCTTCACGCGGAGCATGTTTTTCCTGTAGAGGTCTTTCTCCGCTCCGTATTGCGCTATCGTGGCTTGCAGCGCCGAGTCGGTTCGGCCTATTTCGGCTTGCGTCATCTTCAGCGAGGCGTCTTGCCATATCTTTAGGGCCTTCTCGCGGCTCTCCACCGCCTTGGGGTGGTTGGCGCGCAGCCGCGTTATGGCGTTGAGCGTGGCCTGGTAGTTGCCGGCCTTGTAGAGCGAGTCTATCTTGTTCATCAGCGACGCAGCCTTCTCGTCTTCGGTCTTCTGGCACGATGCCATAAGAGCCATGGCCGCGAGCGTCAGCAATGTTGCTTTTTTCATTTTCAATTCATTCGGTGTTAATATTGTTTGCCTGCTGCTTCTCTGCCGTCGTAGTGTCACTTCCTCACCAGCAGCGCGGAGAGTTCCCACAGGATGTAGATTGGCAGGAAGACCGCGAACAGCGTGAACGGGTCCGACGACGGGGTGATGAACGCCGACACCATGAGCAGCGTCACGATGGCATGGCGACGGTAGCGATTGAAAAACGAGCGATGGAGCAGTCCCATCTTTGACATGAGCCACGACAGCACCGGCAGCTCGAAGATGATGCCCATCATGAAGGTGAGCATCAGGAAGTTGTCCATGTAGCTCTCCAGTGACAACTGGTTGGTGATGGCCGGTGACAGCTGGTAGGTGTATAGGAATCGCAGGGTCAAGGGGAAGACCAGTCCATAGCCCACCACGCAACCGGCGTAGAAAAGCAGCGTGCCGAGGACGAAGGTGAACCTCACGCCCTGCTTCTCGTTGGCGTAAAGTGCGGGGCATACGAAGCGCCACACCTCGAAGACGACGTATGGGAAACTGACCAGCAGCGCGAGCCAAAACGACAGTTCGCACTGCAGGAAGAATTGCGACGCCAGCTTGAGGTTGATCACCGACACGTGGAAGGGCCTTACCAAGTCGGTGGGCACGGGCACGAAATGTCCCGACAGCGACGCGAGCCAGTGGTATAGGAAGAAGTCGTTGGAGGCCGGTGCCATCACCACGTGGTCGAAGAGCCACGGTATGAAGGCGAAGCCTAATATGAGCACCGCCACCCACACCGCCACTATGCGCACGATTGTCCAGCGCAGCACCTCGAGATGGTCCCAAAACGAGGGCTCTCCATCAATGCTTGTCGGTGTCTGTGGCTGGCTTGTCGCTCTTGTCATCTGCGTTTACGGTCTTGTCAACGGCGTCGTTGATGCCGCTGACTCCATCCTTGAAACTCTTGACGCCCTGTCCCATGGCCTTCATGAGCTCAGGTATCTTCTTGCCGCCAAAGAGCAGCAACACGACGATGAGTATTATGATAAGCTCCGGCGTGCCGAGGCCGCCGATGAGCATGAGTGTTGATAGTGTCATTTCTTTGTGTTTAATGTGTTCTGTGTGTTTACCTTGCGCTGGCCACGCGGGGCGTTCAAAGCGCGCTTCCCCATTCTCGGCACTGCCTCTCGGCGTCGCTGTCCGGGGCCCACTTCACCTTCAGCGGCTCGGCGGCAATCTCGAATCCGGCCTCCTCAAGGCGTTGCTGCATGCGCTTCTCCACGCCTCCGCCCCAGCCGAAGCTGGTGAACACGGCGGCCTTCTTGCCCTTGAAGCGCATGCCGTGGATTAGTTCCAGCATGCCGGCCATGGCATAGGTCATGCCGAGGTTCACCGTGGGGCATCCCACGAGAATCTCGCGCGAGCGGAACGTCTCGAGCAGGATGTCGTTCTTGTCGTCCTTGGTCACGTTCATTATCACCACGCGCGTTTCGGGGTGAGCCTGGCGCACGCCGTTGGCTATCTGTTCGGCCATGCGCCGCGTGGCTTGCCACATGGTGTCGTAGATAATCGTCACCTGGTCTTCCTGATAGTTGGAATCCCACTTCTGATAGCAGCCCACGATGTCGTTGATGTGGTTGGTCCATATCACGCCGTGCGATGGCGCTACCATCTTGAGCGGCAGGTTGGCCTTCACCAGCTCGTCTACCTTGCGCTTCACGTTGGTGTTGTAGATGGTGAGGATGTTGGCGTAATATTTCTCCGCCTCGCGGAACAGGTCGCGCTGGTTCACCGTGTCGTCGTAGAGGCTCTCGGTGGCGTAGTGCTGGCCGAAGACATCGTTTGAGAAAAGTATCTGCTCCTTGTCGGCGTAGGTCATCATGGTGTCGGGCCAGTGGCACATCGGCGCCTCGATGAAATGGAGCGTGTTCTCGCCTATGCAGAGGGTGTCGCCCTGCTTCACGTTCACGAAGTTCCAATCCTCGTGATAGAGGCCGCGCAATATCTGCTCACCTTTCTTGGTGCAGTAAATCGGCGTGTCGGGGATGAGCTTCATCAGGGCAGGCAGCGCGCCCGAGTGGTCGTTCTCGTTGTGGTTCATCACGATGTAGTCGATGTCGCTCAGGTCGATGTCCTCGGCCAAGTGGGCCACGAACTCATGGTCGTAAGGAGTCCACACCGTGTCGATGAGCACGTTTTTCTCGTCCCTGATGAGATAGGAGTTATAGCTTGAGCCGTAATGGGTCGACAGCTCGTCGCCGTGGAAATGTTTCAGTTCCCAGTCTATCTTTCCTACCCATGACACTTTATCCGTTATCTTCTTCATGTTTTAGCTTTCCCGTTTAATTAAAAAACGTATTCCGAATTGTATTAATTGCAAAGTTAAGGCTTTTATTCGAAACGCCCCAATGATTATCGTTTTTTCTTCCCTGCCGCGTCAATTTGCCTCCACGCTCCAACTATCCCCATAGATAAACACAAGCGTGAATTTCCGTTGATGCTTTGCGGGGGCGGGGAGGATATGGGTCGTCAGCAACCGGAAAGGTCGTTGAAATGTAAAATATTATTGCCAAAATTTAACACTTGGAAACCGTTGCATTTAGAGCGGAAAAATGGCTTCGATGTGCACCTTCTTGGCAACGTCGGCGCCTTTTTTGCCAAAAACCATTGCCGTTACGGTGCAATCGCGTTGCCGTTACACCGTAACCGCGACGCGATTTCACTGTAACGGCGACGCGATTACACTGTAACGGCGACGCGATTGCACCGTAACGGCGACGCGATTGCACCGTAACGGCAACGCCTGGAAAGTAATGAAAATATAACCGTTTGATATTCAGCGTCTTATCAAAACGGGTCATAATCGCGTCATTTCCACGCAAGCGACGGCTTGGTTGAAAAAAAACGATTCTCAGAAGACCTTTTGTAAAATATTATTATCACATTTAACACCATTGTATTGCAGTCGGATGTCCGCGGCCACAATTTCGTTGTGTATGGTTTGTTGGTGATTAAAACGGCAAGCCCATGCAAAGCATGCGGAAATTAGCGTAATGGACATGCGGCAGACATTTTTTTTGGGCTTATGCCATTGTCGGCGAGTAAAAAGTTTGTACCTTTGCATTGTCTTAGCAAAAGACTTGTAAATACACATTTTTTTATTATTTAGGTAATCACAATTTAACGCAATGAAAAAGATTGTATCAGCCATGTTGCTCTTCGCGGCAATCATCACGACCGCTGTCCTCGCGTCGTGTGGAGACGACAACGATGAGCCAGCCAAAGAATCGCTCACAGGCAACTACATGGGCAATGACGCCCTTGGAGTCGCCTTCACCGGCCATGATTATTCCGCCACGGCGGGTGGCGTGAAATACGCTATCTCCGAAAACAAGGATGGCTCATTGAACATCACCTTCCCCGAGGAAAACTTCGACTTCACGGGCCAGAAAGCTCCTTTCAACCAGATAATGCAGGGCAGCTACGTGGTGAAGAACATCCCGTTCAACGCCGCCAAGAACGCCTATTATCTTAATTACGGCGGCACGGTGAGGGTTGATGTCACGCTCAACGGCAAACAGGGCAACTACGAGATAACCTCGGGTGAGCTCTCGGTGACATTCAACGGAAGCAACGTCAAGCTGGTCAACTCTTACAAGTATAAGGGCATGCCGCCAGCCTTGACCATGACAAGCACTTTCAATGGCGTGAAAGTCTTGAATAAGTAAAAAAACAGACACCGCTTGAAATGTGATTCCGTGCCGTTTCAAGCGGTCGTGACATCGCTATATGCTTCAACGCATGGCTCTCACTAAGGCAAAGGCCCTATTGTTGGCGGCAGCATCGTTCCTGTGGCCTGATTGCCACGCCCAATACGCGTGGCAGCATGGCGCCACGGCAGGTGAGATGCTGCCGTTTTCCGATATCCACTACGAGGCGGAGCTTCAAGGCTCGTTCTCGTCGGGGACCACACCGCTGTGGCTCAATGCCAACAAGCACGGCCTCGGTTCGCTGGAGCGCGACAATGGCTATCTCAGGGGGGCGTTGTGTAGACCGCTCAGTGCCGACTCGGCCCGTCGCTGGGGCTTGGGCTATGGCGTCGACGCGGCCGTGGCCAGCCATTATGCCAGCCGGTTTATCGTGCAGCAGGCCTACGTCGAGGGGCGTTGGCTGCATGGCGTGCTCACCATAGGCGCGAAAGAATGGCCCATGGAGCTGAAAAACCAGAGGCTCTCCAGTGGTTCGCAAGCCCTTGGCATCAACGCGCGCCCCGTGCCGCAGGTGAGGATTGCCGTGCCCGAATATTGGACCATACCGGCCCTTGGGCGCTGGTTTGCCGTGAAGGTACACGTGGCCTATGGCCTGTTCACCGACCAGCGGTGGCAACGCCAGTTCACCAACGGTGGCGCGACACCTTACAACGAGAACGTGCTCTACCATTCCAAGGCCGGCTACCTGAGGATAGGCAAGCCAGGCGAGAAGCCGCTTGCCGTGGAGCTGGGCCTGGAGATGCAGGCGCAGTTTGCCGGGTCGAAAGTGGCGCTCAGCGACGGCAAGCTCACGAGGATGAAGCTTGGCGGCAAGGGGATAAAAGACTTCTGGAGGGTCTTCATACCCTCCGGCTCCGACATCACCGACGGCCTTGGCTATGGCAACATAGAGGGAAACCAAAGCGGGGCGTGGCTCGCGCGCGTCAGCTACGACAAGCCGTCGTGGGGCGTGTCGGTCTATGCCGACCATTACTTCGAGGACCACTCGCAGCAGTTCCACCTCGACTTTGACGGCTATGGCGACGGTGCCGACTATCAGAAGCGCGTCAGCCACAGATACCTGCTCTATCCCTTGAAGGACATATTGCTCGGCGGCGAGCTGAGGCTGAAGCGCTGCCAGTGGCTTAAAGGCGTGGTGGTGGAGTATCTGCACACCACCTATCAAAGCGGCCCCGTGTATCACGACCGCACGTCGACGATACCCGACCACATCGGTGGCCGCGACAACTATTACAACCACGGCAACTACATGTGCGTGCAACATTGGGGACAAGTGGTGGGCAACCCGCTCTACCGCTCGCCGGCCTATAACGCCAACCACACCCTGCGCGTGGAAGACAACCGCTTCGTGGCGTGGCACATGGGCGTAGAGGGAACGCCGGTGCCGCGTTTGGGTTATCGACTGCTCGTGAGTTGGCAACGGGGATATGGCACCTACGATGAGCCTTACACATACCCACACCACAACACCAGCGTCTTGGCTGAGGCGGAATACGGCTTTGGCAAGGGCTGGACGGTGAGAGGGGCCTTGGGGATGGACAGGGGCTCGCTGCTCGGCAACAACTGTGGCTTGCAACTGACAATATGCAAGCGTGGACTCTTGCGATAGGAAAAAACTTCGGGAAAGGGGGTGAGTATATAAAATAAAAACTCCCCATCCCTTGGTCTCACGACTTGAGATGGGGTACCTTTTAACCTTTTAAAAACTAACCTAAACCTATTGAAATGAATTAACGCCCCAAAAATAGCAAATTATTTTGAAACTTTTGTCAAACTTTCAGAAAAGTTACTCTGCAAGGCGTAAAAATAAGATTCTTTCACGTTTTTCTTCATTTTATAAGGTTAATATTTCAAGTTGGCATAATTATTGTATTTCTCAACGCAGATAAACAAAAATTATAAACACAACCGAACAAAATGAAGAAAGGCAATATCGGGGTTACTACCGAGAACATCTTCCCCGTCATCAAAAAGTTCCTCTATTCAGACCATGAGATTTTCCTTCGCGAGATGGTGTCAAACGCTGTCGACGCCACTCAGAAGTTGAAGACCCTACAGCAGAAAGGCGACTTCAAGGGCGAGGCCGGCGACCTGACCGTGCGCGTGAAGCTCGACGCTGACGCCAAGACGCTGACCATCAGCGACCGCGGCATCGGCATGACAGCAGAGGAGATAGACAAGTACATCAACCAGATAGCCTTCTCCGGCGTTACCGACTTCCTTGAAAAATACAAGGATGAGGCCAACGCCATCATCGGACACTTCGGACTGGGCTTCTACTCAGCCTTCATGGTGTCTGACAAGGTTGAAATCATCACCAAGAGCTATCGCGACGGCGCGCAGGCTCAGCACTGGACGTGTGACGGCTCGCCAGAGTTCACGCTCGAAGAGACAGAGAAGGCCGACCGCGGCACCGACATCGTTTTGCACATCTCCGACGATTGCAAGGAGTATCTGGAGAAGAACAAGATTCAGGCCCTGCTGACAAAGTATTGCCGCTTCATGCCAGTGCCCGTGGCCTTTGGCAAGAAGACGGAGTGGAAAGACGGCAAGGAGGTAGAGACCGAGGCCGACAACATTATTAATAATGTGGAGCCGTTGTGGACAAAGACGCCCTCGACGCTGAAAGACGAAGACTACAAGAAGTTTTATCGTGAGCTCTACCCAATGCAGGATGAGCCTCTGTTTTGGATTCACCTGAACGTTGACTTCCCGTTCCATCTCACCGGCATACTCTACTTCCCACGCGTGCACAGCAACATCGACCTGCAGCGCAACAAGATACAGCTCTACTGCAACCAGGTGTTCGTGACCGACCAGGTGGAGGGCATCGTGCCCGACTTCCTGACGCTGCTGCATGGCGTCATCGACTCACCCGACATCCCGTTGAACGTCAGCCGCTCATACCTTCAGAGCGATGCCAACGTGAAGAAGATCTCCACCTATATCACCAAGAAGGTGGCCGACCGCTTGCAGCAGACCTTCAAGGACGACCGCAAGGACTACGAGAAGAAGTGGGACGACCTGAAGCTCTTCATCAACTACGGCATGCTGTCGCAGGAGGAGTTTTACGATCGCGCCAAGGAGTTCGCGCTCTTCAAGGACGTTGAGGGCAAGCACTTCACCTTCGAGGAGTACAAGACCCTCATCAAGGACAACCAAACCGACAAGGACGGCAACCTGGTGTACCTCTACGCCACTAACAAGGAGGAGCAATACAGCTACATCAAGGCGGCGCAAGACAAGGGCTACAGCGTGTTGCTCTTCGACGGCGAGCTCGACGTGCCCATGGTGAGCATGCTGGAGCAGAAGCTGGAGAAGAGTCGCTTCTCACGTGTCGACGCCGACATCATCGACCGCCTCATTGTCAAGGAAGACGCCAAGAAGGAAGAGATGGCAAAAGACGACCGTGACAAACTGACAGAGGTGTTCCGTTCGCAGATGCCTAATGGTGACAAGGCGACATACGCCGTGGACGTGCAAGCCCTGGGCGAGACCAACACGCCTGTCATCATCACGCAGAGCGAGTATATGCGCCGCATGAAGGAGATGAGCCGGTTCCAGCCGGGAATGAGCTTCTACAACCAGATGCCCGACTCTTACATGGTGGTGCTCAACTCCGACCATAAGCTCGTGAAGGAAGTGCTCGACGACACCAAGAACAGCGTGGAGCAAGAGCTGAAGCCGATAGAGAGCGACCTGAAGGGCCAGGAGGCGCGCCTTGCCGCCCTGCACCAGAGCCAGTCGGGCAAGAAGCCTGAGGAAGTGACGCCGGAGGAGAAGAAAGACCTGCAAGACACCGAAAAGGTCATCAACGACGAGCGCGAAAAGAAGAACAAGATTCTCGCCGACTACGCTAAGGGCAACAAGGTGGTGCATCAGCTCATAGACCTCGCCTTGCTGCAAAACGGCATGCTGAAAGGCGAGGCGCTCGACAAGTTCCTAAAGAGAAGCGTGGAACTGATAAAATAAACACTCTTTCCATGGACATAAAGTAAACACATAAAGTGAACACATAGCGACAGGCGACAAGCATGTTCTTGCATAGAGAGACTAATGTTTGCCGCCTGTTTCTTTTTTTAGCCATTGTTCGCGTTTCGCATCGCCTTTTCCACATATTATATATGGCCTACACGGCAAAGCATGAAATAAAAACAATGATTTTTCTTGTCACGCCGTTTTTTTTATTTATCTTTGCACAATACACATAAGTCGAAGCAAGGTATGACACGAAAGGAGCGATACACATATATAATAGACTATTTCAAGGAGCATCAGCCGGAAGTCACCACGCAGTTGGACTTTGGCTCGGCGTTCCAGTTGCTGTGTGCCACTCTTCTCTCAGCCCAATGCACCGACAAGCGCGTCAACGAGGTGACGCCCGCGCTCTTCCGCCGATACCCCACCGCGGAGCTCATGGCTAAGGCAGAGCCAGAGGACATGCTGGAGTTTATCAGAAGCGTGAGCTACCCAAACTCCAAGGCACGGCATCTCGTGGAGATGGCAAGGATGATAGTGACCGACTTCAAGGGCGAGATACCCGACACCACCGCGGAACTCGTGAAGCTGCCTGGCGTGGGCCGTAAGACCGCCAACGTGCTGCAAGCCGTGTGGTTCGGGAAGGCGGTGATGGCTGTCGACACGCATGTCTACAGGGTGGCCCACCGCATGGGACTGGTGCCGCCCACGGCCAACACGCCGCTGAAAGTGGAGGAGGTGCTCGAGAAAAGCATAAACAAGGAAGACATACCCCGGGCGCACCATTGGCTGCTTCTGCATGGACGATATGTTTGCCAGAGCGCGAAGCCGAAGTGCGACAAATGCCCGTTTGGCGACATTTGCCCAAAGCTGTTGAAGGGAAGTAAACTGGAATAGACATGAACATCAAATTGATACACGGATTTCTCGCTGACATAGCCGCCAACAACAACCGCCCTTGGTTTCAGGCGCATAAGGCGGAATATGAACGCGCGAAGCAAGAGTTTGAGGACGGTGTGCGGACGCTCATCGACGAGTTGGCGACGTTCGACCCAGAGATAAGCCATCTCACGGTCAAGGATTGCTGCTATCGCTTCTACCGCGACGTGAGGTTCTCATCCGACAAGTCGCCTTACAAGCGACACTTCGGCGCTTACATCTGCGCCCATGGCAGGAAGTCGCTGCGTGGAGGCTATTACCTGCACATACAGCCGGGCCATTGCCTCGTGGCGGTGGGCTCATACTGGTTGCCCACCAACATTCTCACGTCGATGCGCAACGAGATAATGGGCAACATCGACGAATGGAGGAATAGGGTGGAGGACGGACGGTTCATCCACTATTTCGGTTACCCCAACGAGTCTGCATGGGAAGGAGACCTGCCCGTGGACGAGAAAGGGTTTGGCATGAACTGCCTGAAGAAGGCGCCAAAGGACTTCCCTAAGGATTACGAGTTTCTCAACTACTTGAAGATGAAAGACTATTGCGCATGGCACTGTGTGGACGAGAAGATATTCGAGAAGCCGGACTGGGTGCGCCAGGTGGCAGAGATTTGCAAGGTGGCCAAGCCGATGATGGACTTTGTCAACAGCGTGGTCGACGACTACGAATGAGACGGCCTGTAAACCTTCAATCAACTTATTCCCAACAAAAATCCAATCAGAACGCAAATGAATAACTTCCTGAAAAACGTCTTAGCCACTATCGTTGGCATAATCATCTTCGTCGTCGTGGCGTCCGCCATCAGTGTCGTTGGCATCCTTGGAATGGCGGTGTCGGCAAGTTCAACGCCTGCCGTGGAGGATGGCAGCGTGCTTGTGCTGAACCTCAACGGCACGCTGCAGGAGCGCGCGTCCGACGCCTCGCCGCTGAGCATGCTTCAGGGCGACGGCTCGAGCAATCCCGGCCTGGCCGACATGTTGACGGCGATAAAGAAGGCCAAGACATCCAGCAAGATAAAAGGAATATATATCGAGGCAAACGGCATGGTGTCGGTATTGGCGCAGGCACAGGACCTGCGCGACGCCTTGGCCGACTTCAAGAAGTCGGGAAAGTGGATAATGGCCTTCGGTGAGCAGTTCAACACCAACGACTATTACATAGCATCGATAGCCGACAAGATATATATCAACCCGCAGGGAGGACTTGAGTGGCAAGGACTTGGCACGAAGCTCGTGTTCTTGAAAGACTTGTTCAAGAAGGTGGGCGTAAACACCATGGCATTCAAATGCGGCAAGTACAAGAGTGCTACGGAGACCTTCACCGAGGAGAAGATGAGCGACCCAAGCAGGGAGCAGGCGCAGCGTTTTCTCGATGGCTATTGGAACACCATACTGACAGCCGTCTCCGAAAGTCGCAAGATAAGCAAGGCGGAGCTCAATCGCCATGCCGACGAGATGATGACCTTTGAGAGCGCCGACGCGCTTGTCAAGGCCAAGTTCTTCGACGGTCAGATGTATAACGACGAGATAAGGAACGCGATAAAGGGAAAGCTCGGCATAGACAAGGACGACGACATACCGCAGGCATCCGTGGCCGACCTTTGCGCTGATACGGGCGATGACGCGGGCGACGAGATAGCGGTGTACTATGCTTGCGGAGACATCGTGAACCAGGAGCCTTCGGGCAACCTTTACCAAAACGCCGACTACATAGTGGGCAACGACATGCGCGAGGATATGGAGCGGCTGGCAAAGGACGACGACGTTAAGGCCGTGGTCATCCGTGTGAACTCGCCCGGCGGCTCAAGCTACGATTCGGAGCAGATATGGCACGCGATAGAACAGCTGAAGAAAGCCCACAAGCCCGTTGTGGTGTCGATGGGTGGCTATGCCGCCTCAGGCGGTTATTACATCAGTTGTGGGGCCGACTACATCTTCGCCGAGCCAACCACCATCACCGGTTCGATAGGAATCTTCGGGTTGGTGCAAGACGGCGCGGAGATGGCGCGCAAGCTCGGACTGAAGTTTGATGGCGTGGAGACCAACCGCAACGCCTCAATGGGCATGTCGGCCTACGGCCTCATGCTCTCTCCTCTCAACCAAGAGCAAGGCGCGAGACTGCAAGCCGCGATAAACCGTGGCTACATGCTCTTCAAGCAGCGTGTGGCCGATGGCAGGCACCTGTCCATGAACGACGTTGAGGCACGCGCGCAAGGACACGTGTTCTTGGGCGAGGACGCCTTGAAGCTGAAGCTCGTCGACGACTTGGGCGGTATGGACAAGGCCGTGGCAAAGGCGGCGCGATTGGCAAAGCTGAAAGAGTATCACACGGTGGATTATCCTGTGCGAAAAGACTTCATGTCTAAGTTGATGGAAACCGGTGGCAACGCCAAGGGGACACTGCTCGACGAGAAGCTGCGGCAGGTGCTCGGACAATATTACGCGCCTTTCATGCTGATGAACCAGGTGCAGATGATGGGAAGAATACAGGCACGCTTGCCTTATGTCATAATAAACAATTAAGAATCATGGAAGGTGACTTGATAAAGACGCGCGATTGGCTCTCGCCGCTCAGTTGGCTCTACGGCTTGGCGGTGACCTTACGCAACTGGCTGTTCAACGTGGGCTTGCTGCACCAGCAAAGCTACGACATACCTGTCATATCGGTAGGCAACATCACCGTCGGTGGAACGGGCAAGACCCCGCACGTGGAGTATCTCGTCAGGTTACTCGACAAGCTGACGAAGGTGGCCGTGCTGTCGAGAGGATACAAGCGCAAGACCAAGGGCTATGTCTTGGCAGACGACGACGCCACTGCCGCCACTATCGGTGACGAGCCTTTCCAGATGAAACGGAAGTTCAAGGACATATATGTCGCCGTCGACGCCAACCGCAGGGAAGGCATAGCGCGTTTGACCACGGACAAGGACACCAATGATGTCGGCGTGATCCTTCTCGACGACGCTTTCCAGCACCGTTATGTCAAGCCAGGCATAAACATCCTGCTTGTGGATTATCACCGCCTCATCATCTACGACAAGTTGCTGCCGGCCGGACGCTTGCGTGAGCCACTGTCGGGAAAGAGTAGGGCCGATTTCGTGATAGTGACGAAATGTCCCGCCGACCTTAAGCCAATGGACATACGCGTGCTGACCAAGGCCATGAGCCTCTACCCTTATCAGGAGCTCTTCTTCACCACGATGGAATATGGCGAGCTCTTCCCGTTGTTCAAGGAAAAGGAGGATGAGGCCCCGGAGCTTAAAGGCCACAACGTGCTCCTGCTTACGGGCATAGCATCGCCGGAAGAGATGGAGAACGACATAAAGATTAAGTGTCGCTCGCTGAAGACCATGACGTTCAGGGATCATCATGCCTTTACACCGAAAGACGTAGAGGCCATAAACGACGCTTTCGAGCGGATGGAGTCGCCAAAGATAATCGTCACCACGGAGAAAGACTCCACCCGATTGCTGCAAACAGAACTCAACGCCACCATTAAGTCGGCAATATACGTGCTGCCAATACGGGTGAGGTTCATGTTGAGCCAAGACGAAGAATTGTTCAATAATAAGATAATAAGCTATGTACGAAAAAATTCAAGAAACAGCATCCTGGCTAAGGGAAAGAATGCCCGCTCAGCCAACGACCGCGATAATCCTGGGCACAGGACTGGGACAATTAGCTTCCGAGATAACTGACACCACGGAGTTCGCTTACAAGGACATCCCCAACTTCCCCGTCTCTACGGTGGAAGGCCACGCTGGCAAGCTAATCTTCGGAAAGCTTGGAGGCAAGGAAATCATGGCGATGGATGGACGCTTCCATTACTATGAGGGTTACGACATGAAGCAAGTGACGTTCCCTGAGAGGGTTATGTATGAGCTTGGCATAAAGACGCTCTTCGTCAGCAATGCCTCAGGAGGCATGGATCCAAGTTTCAAGATTGGCGACTTGATGGTCATCGACGACCACATCAACCTTTTCCCGGAGCATCCATTACATGGCAAGAACTTCCCCACAGGCCCTCGCTTCCCCGACATGCACGAGGCTTACGACAAGCGGCTGCGTGACCTTGCCGACGAGATTGGCAAGGAAAAGGGCATTCACCTTGTTCATGGTGTCTACGTGGGCGTGCAGGGCCCAACGTTTGAGACTCCTGCCGAGTATCGCATGTATCACCTCTTAGGAGGCAGCGCGGTCGGCATGAGCACGGTGCCAGAGGTTATCGTGGCTCGCCATTGTGGCATGAAGGTCTTTGGCATCAGTGTCATAACAGACCTTGGAGGTTTCGACGTTCCCGTGGAGGTAAGCCACGAGGAAGTGCAAGAAGCCGCCAACGCCTCACAGCCTAACATGGCCGAGATCTTCCGTGAGATGATTAAACGTTGCGATTAAGAGATGGAGATAAAGGAACTTGGAGAGTTCGGTCTCATCAACCGGCTCACTAAAGACTTGCAGCCCAAGAACGCCTCTACGCTGAAAGGCGTGGGCGATGATTGCACGGTGCTGGATTATCCCGACAAGCAGGTGCTCATCACCACCGACATGCTGATGGAGGGCGTGCACTTCGACCTCACCTACAACAGCATGGCTCAACTGGGCTACAAGAGCGCGATGGTCAACCTGAGCGACGTGTTTGCCATGAACGGCACGCCACGCCAGCTGCTTGTGAGCATTGCCCTGGGCAAGCGTTTCAAGGTCGAGGACCTCGACGATTTCTATGCTGGGCTCAGACAGGCTTGCGACAAGTGGAACGTTGACATCGTGGGCGGCGACACATGCTCGTCGTTGACAGGACTGGCCATAAGCATCACGTGCGTCGGCGAGGCTAAGAAGGAAGACATCGTCTATCGCAATGACGCCAATGAGACAGACCTTATCTGCGTCAGTGGCGACTTGGGTGCCGCGTATATGGGCTTGCAGCTCCTGGAGCGTGAGAAGACGGTCTATTATAAGCAGATAGACGACCTCAACGCAAAGATAAGGCAGGCAAAGAAAGACGGCAACGAGGAGATGGTAAAGCATCTACAGCAAGAGGGCATGAAGATAATCGACTTCCAACCCGATTTTGCCGGACGCGAGTATTTGTTGCAAAGGCAACTGAAGCCAGAGGCGCGCGGCGACATCATCAAGTTGCTGCACGAGAACAATATCCACCCAACCGCCATGATGGACATCTCCGATGGATTGTCGTCTGAGCTGCTTCACATCTGTCATCAAAGTCATTGCGGCTGTCGCGTCTATGAGAAGAACATTCCCATAGACTATCAGACGGCGGTGACGGCAGAGGAGTTTAACATGAACGTCACCACATGTGCCATGAACGGTGGCGAGGACTACGAGTTGCTCTTTACTTGTCCCATTGGCGACCACGACAAGCTAGACGCCCTTGAGAGTCGTGGCATAAAGCAGATTGGATATATCACCAAGGAAGAACTTGGTTGCCGGTTGATCTCGCGCGGTGACGGAAAGGAGTTTGACATCACGGCACAGGGATGGAATCCCTTAAAGTAAACAACGCGGAATCACATTGAATCTCATTGCGTGATAAACTAAAAGCGGGGACGGTCTTGTTGAAGATCGCCCCCGCTTTTAGTTTATTGTTTCAGGTCAATGTCACCATCGTGTTAATGCCACAGGGTATAACCACAAACGTTTAGTCAAGTCTAAGCCATCAGCCTTGTTTAAAGTCTTTTCCACCGGCGTTTATCTCAAGTCGATGACATCAGCCTTTGGAAAATCCTTCTGGTTGAAGGAGAACTTGCTATTGGGTTGGTTCTTGGCCTTGAAATTGGTTATCGAGATGGTTGTCCAATCGTTGCCTTGCCTCATTTTCACGGCAGTAGGCTTGTAAGAGCCTTTATTTATCGTGATGTAAGCCTCTTGCACGCTTCTGTGCTTGTTTTGGGCTGTCATGTGCACCACGTAGTTGCTTCCCGAAGTGGTCATCGACAGGTTGTAGCCATTCTTGTACATTGACATGAACGTGTATGGGTTCATGCTCATGCGCTTTGCCTCGTTGGGCGTGGAGATGTTCACCTCGTTTGTCATCTTGAGATAGCTCCATTGTGTCTTGCCGTTGAACCACACCATGGCCTTGTTTGTGCGAGCCATAAACATGTTGCCCTTGATGGCTATCGTTCCCGACTGCTTGCCTGTCTTCTTCCCCGATACCGTGAAGTTGGCCTCCGCGCCACCTTTCCTGCCAACGATGGCAGTGGCCTTGTTCAATACTTTCATTGCCTGTGAGCCGCTTTTGGCAAACACGCCCACGCAGAGCATCAACAGGATGTTGATAAAAAATACTTTCTTCATAACCCTAAATAAGTTATCCTATAAGTGTTAAACTATAATCAATCTCTTCACGCGCCATGTATTCTCGCCAAGAGCACGTTGAGGCTCGACTCGTCTTGCAACAGCACCTCACGCGGCTTTGAGCCTTGCGCGGCTCCCACTATGCCGGCTTTCTCCAACTGGTCCATCAGTCGTCCGGCACGGTTGTAGCCAATGGAGAAGCGCCGCTGTATCATGCTCGTGGAACCTTGTTGCGATATCACTATCGCATGAGCGGCATCATCGAAGTAAGGGTCAAGGTTCTTGGCCTCACCCTCTATGCCACCGCCAGCGCCAACGGCGTTGGGGTCGTCGGGCTCCGGAAGTTCCATCGCGTCAACAGGGCCAGGCTCTGCGGCAATGAAGTCGTTGACAGCCTCAATCTCTGGCGTGTCTATGAAGGCGCATTGCACGCGCACGGGTTCGCCACCGCCAAGGAAGAGCATGTCGCCACGTCCCACGAGCTGGTCGGCGCCAGTGCGGTCGAGGATAGTGCGCGAGTCTATCTGCGAAGCCACTCGGAACGCCATGCGTCCAGGGAAGTTGGCCTTGATATTTCCGGTGATTATTCTCGTGGTTGGCCTTTGCGTGGCTATTATCATGTGTATGCCCACGGCGCGGGCAAGCTGTGCGATACGCGCTATTGGCGCCTCTATCTCCTTGCCAGCCGTCATGATAAGGTCGCCGAACTCGTCTATCACGACCACGATATAAGGCATGTACTCATGGCCGTCGGTAAGCCTCAGCTTGTGATGAATGAACTTGTCGTTGTATTCGTCTATCTTCTTCACGTTGGCCAGTTTGAGCATGTCGTAGCGGTGATCCATGAGCTTGCACAGAGAGTTGAGCGTTCTCACCACCTTCTGCACGTCGGTGATGATAGGCTCGTCCTCATTCTCAGGCAGCGCGGCCATATAGTGGGGGGCTATCTTGTTGTAGATGCTGAACTCCACCTTCTTTGGGTCCACGAGCACGAACTTCAGCTCGTTTGGATGCTTCTTGTATAGCAACGACGTGATGATGGCGTTCAAGCCTACCGACTTACCCTGTCCCGTGGCGCCGGCTACGAGCAGGTGGGGCAGCTTGGCAAGGTCCACCATGAACACCTCGTTGGTGATGGTCTTGCCCAAGGCCATGGGCAAAGCCATCTTCGTCTCCTGGAATTTCTTGGTGTTGAGCACGCTTTCCATCGACACGATTTGCGGCTTCTTGTTAGGCACTTCTATGCCAATCGTGCCCTTGCCTGGTATAGGCGCGATGATACGTATGCCGAGGGCGGAAAGGCTCAAGGCAATGTCGGCTTCCAAGCCGCGTATCTTGCTTATCCTCACGCCTTCAGCGGGAGTGATCTCGTAGAGGGTTACCGTGGGGCCTACCGTGGCGTTAATCTTGCTGATTTCCACGCCAAAGCTCTTCAGCACCTCCACGATGCGAGCGTTGTTCGACTTTATCTCCTCCATGTCGATAACCGGCTTGCTGTCGTATTTCTTAAGCAAGTTGAGCGTGGGGAACTTATACTTCGTGAATGGTTCCCATGGGTTTATTGGCGTGTCGAGGTCGGTTAATGTCGTGGCGTTGTTGCCCGAGGCCTTTGGTTCATCCTTCGAATCCACCACCGTTATATCGGCAGGTTGGTCGCCTTGTCCTGTGGTGGCCGTGGCTTGCGGCTCTTCGGTGTGGTTCTCCGGCTTGTTCTTTGTCTCAAACTGGCTTAGGTCGGTTAGGTCAACCACGTTTGGCTTTACCTCCTCGTTATCCCCTTGATCGGTTGCAGACGGTTCACTTTCCACGTTTGCCGGCTCAGGCTCAACAATGTCGGTCTGCAACTCGCCGTCTTTTGTCACGGGATGGTTGTTAACGGTAATCTTTACCTTGTCGGTAAAATATTTCACGGGGTTGAGAATCTTGCGAACCACCTCTATCGTCTCGTGGCTGAGATAGGTGAGAAACGCTATGGCTGTCACTATGAGAATGGCAATGAAGCCGGGTGCGCCTACCACATTCTCTATTCGTTGCACGCACAGCAGGCCGTGCATGCCGCCAGGGTTATATACCTCATCGCCCATCAATGGGGCGATGAACTTGGCGAGAAACGCTGACAGCCAAATCATGGCTACTGCCAGGCAGAAGAACCATTTCAAGAGGCTGACGGAGTATATCCTCATCAGCTTCAGTGCCGCGAGGATGAAAAAGAGAGGTATGGCAAACGCTGGCAAGCCGAAGTTGACGGTGATGAGGAAATAAGCCACAATGGCGCCAAGAGCGCGGCAGGTGTTGCTGAACTCGTGGTTGGTATTGAAAAAATCGGCTGGCTTCAGCGATTCCAATACGCTTTGGTCTGCCTGGCCTGTCGTCAGATAGCTCACCATGGCAATGACAAGGTATACCGCTATGGCAAGCATGACAAGGCCAATGAAGAAATTGACGGTGTCGCTTTCGAACCTGTCTTTTATGCCTATGGCCTCGCTGAAAGATTTGGGCTTGTTTTTTGAACTCCTCTTGCTCATCTTTTTTATTTTACCATGCAAAAGTAATCTTTTTATCGCTAATCTCAAAACATAAACCGTCTCTTTTATTTTTTTTCATCAGGCAGCTTGGCTACCATGTTGTGGCACAGGGAATAACGCGTCGTGGCGCTGACATGTCAACGGCTAACTGTTTATCATGTCTTCGAGTGAGACGAAGCGGTAACCCCTGTGTCGCAGGGCCTTTATGACCTGTGGCAACCGTTTGTAAAACTTGTCGGCGCGCTCAGGCGACGTGCCGAAATGTATCATGAGGAAATGCCCGTTGAGGGTATGGGCGTGCTCGTAATCGAGTAATCGCTTTTCAATCTCGTCGCTCGAACGGTAGTTTTTCATCGACGGTATGGTGTAGTCGGCATTGGTGCCTGTGCCCGGCGTGAAGTTTACTATCCGCAGGCCCATCTGCCTTGCCCATGAGCATACGGTTGAGTTGTAGTATTCGTAAGGCGGGATGAAGAACGGGGCCTTGGCCTCGGTAACGCCGAAACGGGCGAGCGTGGCGTAGCTCCGTCTCATGTCGTCCATGAACTGCTGCTTGGTTATGAGCATGGAGTCACGGTTCTCCCACGGCGCGTAGAGCAGATGGCCATAGCTGTGGCTGCCCACATAGTGGCCATCGGCGACGAGTCGGCGCACCACGTCGGCATGCAACTCAAAAAAGCGGCCAGTGAAGAAGAACGCGCCTTTTATCTTGTTTTTCTTCAAGGCGGAAATGATGTCGTCGGCGCCGTCGGCCCATTGGTCGGCGGTGAACACCAAGGTTATGTTTTTCTTGTCGGGGTTCCCCTTTATTATGCCCCCCGCCTGTTCATACACGTTGTTGTCCTCTTCCGTCCCGTCTTGCGTCCTGCCCTCGATGTCGTAAGCCGAGAAAGGGAACGTGAGCGAGGCCGTGCCGTCCATTGTTGGCTCGTTTGAGCTGTAATCGCTCATGTTGTCGTGGTAGACCACGTCGCCAGGCTGGAACGCCTCATAGTTGTGGGCTTCGGCCGCGCGCGCCCCCGTGGTCAGGCTCACGCCTTTCAGGCTGCCGAAGATGGTGGCATAGACCGGTCCGTCGACCAAGCCGCCGGTTGTCGTGCCCTTGTTCAAGTAGACGAAGCCAGAGTGGGGCTGCGTGGGGTAAGTGCCGCCCTTGGGCAGTTCCACTATCATGCTCGTGCCCCACGGGTTGCAGCCGAGCAGCCAGTCGCGCAGCGCGCCTTCCATCTCCTCGAAAGCGTGGTCGCCGGTGAGTTGGCGGTAGAGAATGCACTGGGTAAGCATGGCCGTGGTTAGGTTGTTTGAGCACCAGATGCCCGGCACGCCCCATAGGAAGGGGTGGTTGCGCCCACGCTCGCAGACGCGCTCTATGCCGGAGCGCAGGTTCCTGACAAACTCGTTTTTAAGCCGTTGGTTGTCGGCGAGCTTGGCCAGCTGATAGTGGCCCATGTTCATGAAGGGGTACCACTGGTAGTGGCGTGCGCTGTCGGCACCCATCCAAGGCGTGACGGGCTCGCGGCGGCCATACTCCACGGCCTTCGACAAGTAGAGCTTGTCGCCGGTCTTGCGATACAGCTCCATGGCGCCGAGCTCCATGTCGTCAACCCAGTTGTCTTCCTCGTAGATATAAGGCGAGACCACCGAAACCGTTTGCGTGTTGCCAGGCTTGTCTATGCCCACCAGGAAGGCGTCAGCGGCCTTGCCTCCAATCTTCTCAGCAAATTCAGGATAAAAGGGCTTCAAGACGATAGAGCCGAGGGCGAAGTCGCTCGCGAACTTGCCTGCCGTGCTTGCCGCGCCCATCGTGGCATTTTCGTATTTGCCACGTTGCTGACGTTTGCCGTCTACGAAATACACCGGGCGCTCGGCGTTCTTGCCCCATCCATAGTCGGCGGGGTCATAGTTTGGCAGCTTCATGGCCACGTGGTCGCGGTCGTCGGCAATCTGGTTGTAGAGCTCGCCCTTCTCCGGATTCATGCGGTCGAGCCAGGCGAGGCCCCAGTATATCTCGTCCACGATGTCGGGTATGCCGTTGGCTCCCGGCGTGCCGTCGGCCTTGAAGCTGTCGGCGAAAGCCGTTGGGTTTTGCATGTAGGCAAACATCATTTGATATATGGCGTTTGCCGAGGTGGGAGTGTATTGCAGCAAGTCGGCGGCGTCGTGCCATCCGCCGCGCACGTCGACGTGTTGCCCCGTCTTCGTTGGGTGGTTCATTATGATGGCGTCTTTCTGGTGGCAAAAGTCCTTGATGTAAGGGTTCCAGCCACATCGCTGCTGGCGCATATAGTTGAGGGTGAAGTCGGCTACGCCACGATACACGTTACCGTTGACGGGGAACACCTGTGAGCGGCAATCCCCGACCTTGACATAATACGCGCCTTTTCTTGTCAGCTTGCTGAAATCGAGCCTGAACGTGGCCTTCATGTTGCCAAGTGGCCCCGTGGCCTTTATCTCGTTAGACGATAACACGGTCTCATCGGTAAACGCGTCTCTTATCTCAAACGCTTTCACCTGTGGCTTGTCTTCACACATCATCACCGCTACCTTGGTGGAAAGCGGGAGATAGCCAAGCTGGTTTACGCGAATCCATTCGCCTGCCATCGCGTTGAGGCAGGAGCACAGAAGCATGGCGACGGCCATGAGACATTGTCTTGATTCTCTTGTCATAAGACGGTTGTTTTGAGTTTAGAGTAGAAAGAACGCAGATTGCAGACACAAAGTTAGTGTTTTTGCCAATATTACACGAAAAAGCAAACAAAAAACTTTGCTTGTTAAGTTCACGGCACCATGCTTCCACGTAGAATTGTAAAATATTATGGTCAAAATTTAACACTTGGAAACAGGGGCAAATAGAGCGGAAAAAGGGTAGCCTTCCGCCTCTTGGCAACACCGTCGGCCGGTTTTCGGCCAAAAAAAATTGCCGTTACGGTGCAATCGCGTCGCGATTACACCGTAACGGCATCGCGATTTCACCGTAACGGCATCGCGATTACACTGTAACGGCGACGCGATTACACTGTAACGGCGACGCAAAATCAGGGCATTGGCAACGCCCTAAAATCGCAAAACTTATAAGTCTTTAATAGCCAATGGCTTACGAAAATGACCCATAATTGCGAAATTTCCACGCAAGCGACACCTTGGTTGAAAAAAATCGATTCTCAGACAATCATTTGTAAAATATTATTATCGCCTTGCATGGGCCGGTTTTATGCCGGCCCAGAAAAAGTGTTCGACCTCTTTTTGTAATAACGTGGCACATGCAATGCCGTGGTTTGGGCCGTTCGGGTTGCGGACGGCGATAATAATATATAATGTGTCGAACTTTTATTCAGCACCGGTGTATTGCCCGATGAAGAATATGGCGTTGGAGTTGCGCTCCGTAATCAGGTAGATGAACGGGCGGTTGGCATGGAAGCTGACGTGGCGCGGCTCTTCGGGGCGCACCGACATGGTCATGATGGCAGCGGTCACGGCAGCGGCCTTGGTGCCTTTCTCGTTCACCTCGATCTTCGCCTTCTGCAACATCGCCGACACGAACATTGGCACGTCGCTCATGTTGCTGAAGTCGGCCTTGCCTGCATGGAACATCGACGAGGCTCCGAGCGTGGCTATTGGCTTGTTGAGAGAAGTCTCGGTCGTGGTGGAGAAGCGCGGCAACTTCAAGTCGACCACGCACTCGTCCATGTCGAGCCGCATCTTCTCAAGCGTCTTCGCGTTGAGCGAGTTGACGATTTCGGTTGTCGACTTGCCCTCGGCAGGCAGGATGACGGTCATGGAGTAGGTGCCGTTGCCGTAGGGCTGCGTCACGGCGGCGAAGTCCTTGTTGTCGGTATATGAGAACTTGCCCTCCTGGTGCATCATGGGAACCTTCTTTATGTCGCGCGTGTAGCCACGGAAGTTCTCCGTCTTAGTGTCGTTCTTGTCGAACACGTTTGCCCACGTGCCGTTGAAATACACGGCGTTCATCAGCACCGCCGTGGCAGCGGGGTCGAGCTGGTCAACGATCTTTGGAATCATGCCCTCGGTTTGCCTTGAGCACCATGCGTTGATTTTCGCCAAGGCCTTCGGCGAGGCGAAGTCCATGCTCTCCACGTTGACGTTGTAGAGCGTCTGCATGGCGTCTTTATAGTTGTCCTTGAGCGTCACCTGCTTGTTCACGGCCACGCAGTTGGCTATGTTGACCTTGGTCTGGCTGTCGTGGCGCGAAGCCGTGTTGAGTATGCCCTTGTAAGTCTCGTTGAGGGTTGTCAGCGACGTGCCGTCCATGCTCAGTGCCTTCATTATCTCGGCTTGGGTGGCGCCGCTGGCGCCGTTGGCGAGCAGGCCCATGAGATAAGCCACGCTCACGGGCGACACCACCTTGGAGTCCATGCCCGCCTGCGTGCGAAACAAGTTGAGCGCGAACTCGTTGGTGTTGTCCACGGCCGCGCGTTCCGCGTCGCTGAATATGAGGTAGTTGTCGTCCATGTTGTCGCCCCTCACTATCTGCATGTTGTTATCCTTCTCTTGCTGGGCCTTCTTAGTGGCGCACGATCCGAGCGTCAGGGCGGCCACTGCCGTCGTCATGGCCGCGTAGCCCAATTGGGCAAATGCTTTGTTCATCATGGTTTGTTCTTTATGATATTAATATATAATGTGATGCTTTGTCTCGACTACATAAATGCTGTTGATGGCGAAAGATTGCATGGTCGAGGCAACTTTTTTTTCATTATTATTCTTTTACTATCCTTTCTGGGTATTGTATTCGCGTGTGGTAGATGGCCTTGAGCCGCTCTATGAGCACCTGTTTTGCCACGGCTATGTCGTAGAACGTTATCTTGCACTCGCTGAACAACCCGTCCTTGACCTGCTGGTCCACCAGTTGGTTCACCAGTTTGGCTATGCTCTCCTCGGTATATTCTTTCAGCGAGTGAGAAGCCGCCTCGCACGAGTCGGCCATCATGAGTATGGCCTGCTCGCGCGTCGAAGGGTTGGGGCCAGGGTAGGTGAACGTGCTCTTGTCGACCACCTCGTTTGGGTGCTCGTTTTGATATTTTATGTAGAAATACTTAGACATCCCACAGCCGTGGTGCGTCAGTATGAAGTCGCGAATCACCACCGGCAAGTTGTATTCCTCGGCAAGCTTCACGCCGTCGGTAACGTGGGCTATTATTATCCTCGCACTCTCTTTCTCGGTCAGGTTGTCGTGCGGGTTCATGCCGCCCTGCTGGTTCTCGGTGAAAAACGCCGGGTTCTTTATCTTGCCTATGTCGTGGTAGAGCGCGCCCGTTCTGGCGAGGGTGGCCTTTGCCCCTATCTTGTTGGCTATCTCCGATGCGAGGTTTCCCACGGTGATGGAGTGCTGGAAGGTGCCAGGGGCTATCTCCGACAGCTTGCGAAGCAACCCCTTGTTGGTGTCAGACAGTTCGATGAGCGTCAGCACCGACACGAAACCAAACGTCTTCTCCACCACGAACATGAGAGGGTAGGCCAGGAGCAGCAGCACGCCATTGATGAGGAAGTGGTAGTACATGCTCCGCCCGAACCTCATGTCGCCGTTGCTCTCCATGAGTTTCAGCGCGAAATACATGGCGCATGTTGCCACGAAGACCCATAGCGCCGTGCGGAATATCTGCGAGCGCGTAGACACCTCGCGCAGCGAGTAGATGGCGATGAGGCCGGCAATGGTCTGGATGATGATGAAGTCGAACTGATAGCGCAGGGCGCACGCCGATATGAGGACGGTGATGAGGTGGGTGACGAACGCCGTGCGCGAGTCCAAGAAGATGCGCACGAAGATTGGCCCCATGGCGAACGGCAGCACGTAGACGGAGAAGCTGAAATAGCTGTGCTCCATCATCAGTGACACGCAGAGCGGGAACAAGGCAATGAAGGTGTAGAGCATGGCCACGCACCTTGGCTTGGAGAAATAGTCGCGGCGGAAGAGCGTCAGGTAGAGCGTGAAGAGCAGCATGAACGCGATCACGTAGATGATGTTGCCCACGAAATGGCGCGTTATCTGCGACTTGCCGGCCTGGCGCCGGTCAATCTCCTTCTCCATGGAGTTGAGCACGCGATAGTTGTAGTCGTCTACCATGTCGCCCTGGCCAATGATTTTCTGCCCGGCCATCACCATTCCGCTCGCCGGCGTTATGCCCGACAGCAAGTCGTTGCGTGCCGTCTCCGTGCGGTTGCGGTCGAGTATGAGGTTGGGCATTATGTAGTCGTTCATGTTGAGCCTCTGCATCAGCAGCCGCTCTTTGGAGAGATAGCTGTCGTCCAACAGCAGCTCATAGGCCGTCATGGTGGAATAGATGAGGCTCACCTTCCTCGACTCCGCGTCCTTGCCGAAGACCACCCTTATCTGCGACGTGGTGTCGTTGTTGAACGAGTTGTATTGCGGTGTCCCCATGATGCCCGTCTGGTAGAGCTGGTGCAGCTTTTCTATCAAGGCCTGCGCGAATCCCGGCGGCAGCGTGCCGGCCTTTGCCAGTTCGACCCTCAGCTTGGCCGTTTGCACCGACTCTACGCTGTTGTCGTAGTTGTAGTAAGGCTGGAAGGAATGTAGCAGCGAGTCGCGCTCACGTTGCACCGTCTCGTCGGTCTTGTAGACAGGGAAGTCGAACTTCGCTATCAGCGTGCCATAATGCCAAGGCTCGCCAATCTCGTAGGCGTATTGCTTGGCCTCGTTGCGTGGAAGAAACCAGATGATGATGAAAGAGGTGAGAAACACGAGGCCGGCGCGGATGGCCAGGCTGTGCCAGATGTTCTCCTCTTGCCCTATGATTTTCTTGAAAGTGTTCATGTGGCTGACTTAAATGCGGCGCTTTATGATGGTGCCTATGTGTTTTTGCTGCGAAAATACGAAAAAAATCAATCAAAGCAGAAAAAAAGTATTAATTTTGCAAAAAATAATTTCAAGAGGAACCATAAGCGATGTTCCTCAAAAACATTTATTCTTCGATATGTCAGAAAGAAAAGTCAGGGTGCGTTTCGCCCCAAGTCCAACAGGTCCGCTCCACATTGGCGGAGTCCGCACGGCTTTGTACAACTATCTGTTTGCCCGCCAGCATGGTGGAGAACTCGTGTTCCGCATTGAGGACACCGACAGCCATCGTTTCGTGCAAGGGGCAGAAGACTATATCATAGAGTCGTTCAAATGGCTCGGCATCAAGTTCGACGAAGGCGTGTCGTTCGGCGGCGACCACGGCCCTTATCGCCAGAGCGAGCGTCGCAAGATATACAAGAAATACGTGAAGCAGCTTCTCGACGACGGCAAGGCCTACATAGCCTTTGACACGCCTGAGGAACTGGAGAAAAAGCGCGAGGAGGTGAAAAACTTCCAGTACGACGCCCACACCCGCATGTCGATGCGCAACTCCCTCACGCTGTCTAAGGAAGAGGTGGCCCAGCTGCTCGACAGCGACGCGCAATACACCGTCCGCTTCAAGGTGGAGCCAGGCGAGGAAATTCACGTCAACGACCTCATTCGTGGCGACGTGTGCGTGAAGAGCGACATCCTCGACGACAAGGTGCTCTACAAGAGCGCCGATGAGCTGCCCACATACCATCTCGCCAACATCGTGGACGACCACCTGATGGAGATAACCCATGTCATACGTGGCGAGGAGTGGCTGCCGAGCGCGCCGCTTCACGTGCTGCTCTACAAGGCGTTTGGCTGGGAAGACACCATGCCTCGCTTCGCCCACCTGCCGTTGCTGCTCAAGCCGGAGGGCAAGGGCAAGCTGTCGAAGCGCGACGGCGACCGACTCGGCTTCCCGGTCTTCCCGCTCGAATGGCACGACCCCAAGACGGGTGAGGTGTCGTCGGGCTATCGCGAGAGTGGATATTTCCCCGAGGCCGTGGTCAACTTCCTCGCCCTCTTGGGCTGGAACCCCGGCACCGACCAAGAGCTGTTCTCGCTAGACGAGCTGGTAAAGGCGTTCGACATCACCAAGTGCTCGAAGAGTGGCGCGAAGTTCGATTACCAAAAAGGCATCTGGTTCAACCACGAGTATATCCTGCGCAAGAGCGACGACGAGATAGCCACGCTCTTCGCCCCGATAGTGGCCAACAACGGCATCGACGAGTCGTTTGACCGCGTAAGGCAGGTGGTGCGCATGATGAAAGACCGTGTCAACTTCGTAAAGGAGTTGTGGCCACTGTGCTCTTTCTTCTTCATCGCTCCGACGGCCTACGACGAGAAGACGGCAAAGAAGCGCTGGAAAGACTTCTCGGCCCAGCAGATGACGGAGCTCGTAGACGTGCTCAAGGGCATAGGCGACTTCTCCGTGGAGGGACAGGAACCCGTGGTGGAGAAGTGGATAGCCGACAAGGGATACAAGATGGGCGACGTGATGAACGCGTGGCGTCTGGCCCTCGTGGGCATTGGCAAAGGCCCGGGCATGTTCGACATCTCGGCTTTCCTCGGCAAGGAGGAGACCATAAAGCGAATGAAGAAAGCTATTGAGGTGTTGGGCTGATGTACGAGCTGTTTATCATTCTATACAACATTGGCGTGTGGGTGGCGTCGTTCTTCTCGAAGAAGGTGCGCGCCATGTGGAAAGGCGAACACCGGACTTTCCGCGTGTTGCGCGAAAAGATAGACCCAAACGCCATGTATATATGGTTCCACGCGGCATCATTGGGCGAGTTTGAGCAAGGCCGACCCATAATGGAGGCGATACGGCGCGAGCATCCTGGCTACAAGATATTGCTCACGTTCTTCTCGCCGTCGGGCTATGAGGTGCGGAAAAACTATGATGGCGCTGACGTCGTGGTGTATCTGCCCATAGACACCAAGCGCAACGCCAGCCGCTTCTTGCGGCTGACCAACCCGGTGATGGCGTTCTTTATCAAGTATGAGTTTTGGTCCAACTACTTGCACATGCTGAAAGAGCGCCATGTGCCCACGTTCTCGGTGTCGAGCATCTTCCGCCCAAACCAGATATTCTTCCGCGCCTACGGCAAGGGCTACGGCAAGGTGCTGGACTGCTTCACCCATTTCTTCGTGCAAAACGAGGAGAGCCGCGACTTGCTGAAATCCATTGGCATTGACTGTGTTTCCGTGACTGGAGACACGCGTTTCGACCGAGTGCTGCAAATCAGAGACGCGGGCAAGTCGTTGCCGATAGTGGAGAATTTTGTCGGCGGCACCGCCGAGGATAGGCCCCATGTCTTCATTGCCGGAAGCAGCTGGCCTCCCGACGAGGACATCTTCATAAGATATTTCAACGAGCACCGCGACTGGAAGCTCATAATAGCCCCACACGTGATAGGTGATGACCACATGAAGCAGATACTTGGCAAGCTTGAGCGCAAGACCGTGCGCTACACCGAGGCCACGACTGAGAACGTGGTTGGGGCCGAGTGTCTCATCATCGACTGTTTCGGCCTCTTGTCGAGCATATATCGCTACGCCGATGTCACATACGTGGGCGGAGGCTTCGGGGTTGGCATCCACAACGTGCTGGAAGCGGCCGTTTGGGGGAAGACTGTCATCTTCGGGCCAAACAACAAGAACTTCCAGGAGGCGCAAGGACTGCTCAAGGCCGGTGGAGGTTTCGAGATAACCAGTTATGACGACTTCGTGGGCGTCATGCGGAAACTTGCCGACGATAAGGCCCTTGAGCAAAGCCGCGAGAGGGCCGGAGGCTTTGTTGAGAGCCTGGCTGGGGCTACAAGGCAAATAATGAAAGAGGTAAAGTTTGATTTTTAACGCTTTTTTCGGATAGTTGATGCAAGGTTTTCATAAGCCTTGCATTTACTTTGGTAGTCAGGCTTATGCCATGACGGCAACATCTCGTGACAAATTAATCTAATCGTAAATAATAAAAAATGAGAACATTCAAGATTTTCGGAATCTTCCTTTCCGCAGTGCTCACGGTTTTCGGCATGACCTCATGCTTTAACAGCGATGACAACAGCAATCAAAGCCTCACGAAAGAGCAGATTCAGCAATGCTATTTCGCAGTGGCCGGCCCTCATTCAGGCAAGTTGGTCTATGTCGCCGGCAAGTCCGACAAAGGCAACAGCAAGACCGACAGCATTCCCGCGTCGTGGAATATCACGTCAGACTCAACAATGGTTTTGAACAACGTATCAGCCAAGGCCGTAGCGTCGTTGATTGACACCACCAGCGCTGAGCACAAGGAGATTCGCAAAGCCATAGCGGCACAGCCATCCAAGCCGATGAACTGCTACATTGGCTTTGTCAACATGAACCCGGTGCAGTGGCTTATCAACCCCACTGGCCTTACTTATAATGTCACTTATGGTGGCGCGAAGCATGAGATAAAGCTCGTGTTCGCGGCAAACAACTCCTATTCCTTCGGTCAGTACAACTCCACGTCGAGAATCATGCAGTTGCAGCTCATAGCTTATGGCGCCTACATTGATGGCACATTTGATAAAAGCACTACACCGTTGGTGCTCCGAGGCACCCCTCTGTGGTTTGTGCAGAAGTAAGCAAGGCAAACAAGAAAGGCGCGCCCAAAGCCATGTGGCTTTAGGCGCGCCTTTACTTTATCCTTTATAAATGGAAGATTTACTCAGGAAGGCTGATTGCCTCGTTGGGGCAAACAGAAGCGCATGTGCCGCACTCTGTGCACTCGTCGGGGTTGATGTGATAGATGTCGCCCTCAGAGATAGCTCCTACTGGGCACTCGTCGATGCAAGTTCCGCATGCGACACAGTTGTCACCAATTACGTATGCCATAATTCTTTTACGTTTATAAATTAATAATGTTTTTGTAATGTTGTCCTCACGAGTGCCTTACGGCTATAAAGCTGGCTTACCTCAATGTGGTATTGCAAAGATAATGACTTTTGCTTAAATACCTACAAATAGGTATGTTTTTTTTTCGTTTTTAACATTCTGATACCTTATATTTGGTATTATTGGCCAAGATAGTGCAGCCTATCTTATACAATAAAATGGCATTTCCCACGTTGTATATAATATGAAGAAATTATTTTGCGCGATACTCTCTTTCCTGATAGCAGTCAGTGTGGCAGCCCAAGACCGCACGGTGCAGAACCGTCCTTATACTGATCTGCGCCCATTCCATTTCGGCATCCTCGTGGGCACTCACGCCCAAGACTTGGAGCTTGTCGGCGTGGGGCCGCAAACGGTGACGCTTGCCGATGGCACCACGCAGACATACACGATAACCACCGACCAAGACCGCTACGACTACGGTTTCAATGTCGGCGTGCTTGGAGAGGCGCGCTTGGGCAACTATCTCTCTTTTCGCCTTGCACCGACCTTGTATTTCGGTAGTCGCCACGTCACGTTTCACAACGTTGGCACGGAGGTGCCCGACAGCATGGCAAGCAGGACACAAAACCTCAAGTCGGTGTATATAGCCTGCTCCATGGACCTGATTTATGCCGCGAAACGCTCTGGCAACCACCGCCCGTATGTCATGGCGGGCATCAGCCCTGTGGTAAACCTGAGCGGGAAAAGCGATGACATCATAAAGCTCAAGCGTTATGACCTTTACTTTGAGACAGGCTTGGGATGCGACTTCTACCTGCCGTTTTTCAAGTTGAGGCCAGAGCTGAAGTTCATGTTTGGTCTGACCAACAGCCTTGACACTGGTCACGCCGCTCGCCTCAATGACCCATCAACACGTGTCTTCGCCACCTCCGTGAGCAAGGCCCGTTCAAAGATGATAGCCTTGACTTTCTATTTTGAATGAAACGCTTATCATGATAAATACACATACTATAATGAGATATTCGATAAAGAACTTTCTACCAGTCGTGGCGCTCTTGCTTGCCACGTCTTGCCACACCCCTTACCGCCTTATCAGCGTGGATCGCACCCGAGTGCTCGTTGACAACCGTTACGACGCCAAGCCAGACGCCCAAGCCGCGGAGTTCCTAAAGCCGTATGAGCGCCAGGTGGACGAGAAAATGTCGCCCGTGGTAGGCTCCACGGCACATCCCATGAGAGCCAGCAGGCCTGAGAGTGACCTCAGCAACCTGCTTGCCGACATACTCGTGTGGGGAGGCAAGCAATTCAACGAGGCACCCGATTTCGGAGTCTACAACATGGGCGGCATACGCGCGTCGCTGCCAGAGGGAAAGGTAACCTATGGCGACGTGCTCAACGTGGCACCTTTTGAGAACCACATCTGTTTCCTGACCCTCACGGGCGAGAAGACGCTTCAGCTCTTCAAGGAGATGGCGGCGCGTCATGGCGAGGGCGTGAGCCACGGCGTGAGGATGGCCATAGCCAAAGACGGCACGCTGAAGTCGGTGACACTTGACGGTAAGGCCATTGACCCACAAAAGAATTATCGCGTGGCCACGCTCGACTACCTGGCACAGGGCAACGACGGGTTGACGGCGTTCAAGTCGAAGACTAATGTCGTGTCGCCAACTGGCGAGGCCAACGACGTAAGACATGTCATTGTGAAATATTTTGATGAGAAGAAAGCGCAAGGCCAGGCCGTGGACTCAAAGGTTGAAGGCAGAGTCACGGTGGAATGAGCCAAGCGGAATAATCAAATGATACAGAGAAGAAAAACCAACAAGATGAAAACGTCAAGACACATATTCTTACACATTAATATATTAAGGCACTCCAATACATTAAGGCACGCCGCGGTGATGTTCTTGCTTTGCTGCAGCGTCACCATGCTCGCGCAGAAGCGGCTCACCATCCTCCACACCAACGACACCCACAGCTGTGTCATGCCGTTGTCGCCCCACCTTGCCGATACCCTGCAAGCCGGGCGTGGAGGCTTCTTGCGCCGTGTGGCAATGCTCAAGGAAGAGCGCGCGAAAGACCCAAGTCTCCTGCTTTTCGACAGTGGCGACTTCTCGCAAGGCTCGCCTTACTACACGTTGTTCAAAGGCGACGTTGAGGTGGGCTTGATGAACATGATGCGCTATGATGCCGTTACCATCGGCAACCACGAGTTTGACTTCGGCCTGGAAAACATGGCTCGCCTGTTCAAGAAGCTCAACTGCCCGGTGGTGTGCGCCAACTATCGCTTTCATGAATACGACCTCGACAAGATAGTGAAGCCTTATGTCATAATCAAGCGCGACGGCGTGAAAATAGGCGTGTTTGGTCTCGCGCCAAAGCTCGATGGCCTTGTGGACCACAACAATTACCGTTCCACGGAATATCTCGACCCCGTGGCAACGGCACAGGAGATGGTTGACATATTGAAGAAGAAGCGTTGCGACCTCGTGATTTGCGTCTCACACTTGGGATGGGAAGAAAATGGCATGGGCGACCAGGAAGTGATAAGCCATACGCGCGGCATCGACCTCGTGCTCGGGGGCCACAGTCACACTTATTTCAAGAAGCTCAGATATGTCGACAACGCTGACGGCAACCCCACGCCCGACGACCAGAACGGCAAGAGCGGCATCTATATAGGCAAGATGAGGCTCACCCTCGCACATCTAAAATGAAGATAAAGTGTTAAAAAAGGATAGAAAACCGCCTAAAAGTTTTCTATTACGCTAAAAGTCAGTACCTTTGCACAGCTTTTCGGCTCGACCGCTGGTTGGGAGAAGTGTTCTCAGGCTATGTCGGGTTGGAGCGACGGACAACATTTAATAATTACAATTAACAATGGATTTAATTAAAGTTGCTGAGGAAGCATTTGCAACCGGCAAGCAGATTCCTGCATTCAAGGCAGGTGACACTATCACTGTCGCTTACAAAATCGTCGAGGGTTCAAAGGAGCGTATTCAGCTCTATCGTGGTGTCGTGATCAAGATCAGCGGCCACGGAGACAAGAAGCGTTTCACAGTGCGCAAGATGTCTGGCACGGTGGGTGTAGAGCGTATCTTCCCCGCTGAGTCTCCCGCTATTGACCACATCGAGGTCAACAAGTACGGTAAGGTGCGTCGCGCTAAGCTTTACTATCTGCGTAAGCTCACTGGTAAGGCTGCTCGCATCCAGGAGAAGCGTGTCGTCACTGGCGAATAATATTGCGCTTGACAAAGCTAAAAAAGAGCCGTTCTTCCATTTGGAGGAACGGCTCTTTCCTTTTTTCCGTTATTTGTAGTTGACGCTTGCGTCGGTGTTTCCGTGGATGGCATCCTCAAGGTCGCTCCAGCTTTGGAACCCCGCGAAGAGGGCCAGACGGTCGCGAGCAGCCAATGATAACTTGCGTTTGCCTGTGACAAGCTCAAGGAGTTTCTTCAATGAGGTCACGCTCAAGTTGATGTGATGCCTCAACAACTTTTTGGATAGGCCCTCGAGGTCGTGCTCAAGCTCATGCTTTCCTTCCTTTGCCTTCTTGCCTGTTGTCTCAATAAGAAGTTTCAAGTCTCTTTTCATTTTTCTCACATACTTTTTCTGTAACGCGCGGCAAAGATACGACTTTTTTTCTTACCTTTGCCACAACATTCATTAAATATCAATTAATAATGAAGGAATACGCACTAAAGTACGGGTGTAACCCAAACCAGAAGCCCGCACGCATCTTCATGGAGCACGGTGAGCTTCCAGTGGAAATTCTCAATGGACGTGCCGGCTACATCAACTTTCTCGATGCTCTCAACTCTTGGCAGCTTGTCAAGGAACTGAAGGCCGCGACAGGTCTGCCGGCCGCCGCTTCGTTCAAGCACGTCAGTCCGGCTGGCGCGGCAGTGGGCCTCCCACTGAGCGACACGCTGAAGAAAATCTACTTCGTTGATGATGTGGATTTCGAGCTGACACCGCTTGCCAATGCCTATGCTCGCGCGCGTGGTGCAGACCGCATGTGTTCTTACGGTGATTTCTGTGCCTTGAGCGATACTTGTGACGAGGCTACGGCCAAGCTTATCAAGAGAGAGGTCAGCGATGGCGTGATAGCCCCTGATTACACTCCCGAGGCTCTTGAGATATTGAAGGCCAAACGCAAGGGTACTTACTGCGTCATAAAGATAGACCCCGACTATGTGCCAGAGCCAGTGGAACGCAAGCAGGTGTTTGGTGTGACTTTCGAGCAAGGCCGCAACAACGTGGATCTCTCCGATCCCAAGCTCTTCGAGGACGTGCCAACGAAGAACAAGACGTTCACGCCAGAGGCCATTCGCGACTTGAAGATTGCCTTGATTACGTTGAAATATACCCAGTCAAACTCCGTGTGCTACACCAAGGACGGACAGGCTATCGGCATCGGAGCCGGTCAGCAGAGCCGAATCCACTGCACGCGCTTGGCAGGCAGCAAGGCAGACGAGTGGTGGATGAGGCAGAGCCCGAAAGTGCTCAACTTGCCTTTCAAGGATCATATCCGCCGCGCCGACCGAGACAACTGTATCAACGTGTACCTCTCAGAGGAATATGAGGACGTGTTGCGCGATGGCGCTTGGCAGCAGTGGTTCACGGAGAAGCCGGAGCCATTCCTCCGTCCTGAGCAGAAAGAGTGGATCGCGCAGAACAAGAACGTGTGTGTTGGCTCAGATGCTTTCTTCCCCTTCGGCGACAACATTGAGCGCGCCCACAAGAGTGGGGTGGAGTTCATAGCCCAGGCCGGCGGTTCCATTCGCGACGACAATGTCATTGACACCTGCGACAAATACGGCATCGCAATGGCAATGACACACGTGCGCCTGTTCCACCACTAAACTTGTTTGTGCCACATGGATGACTTCGAGGAGCTTCTCGTCAATGGCATCAGTTTCAAGAAGGCTTCAGGCCAGAAGAAAGATGATGACAAGGTGAGAACCAAAGCCAAGAAAAAGAAATATGTGACCGGGGCACACGGCTCTGGCTCTGCCAGGCAAAAAGCCAAATACCGTGAGCAGAGAGCCAACCGCAAGTCGCAGCGAAAGAAATAGTCGGTCCGCTTGCGAGGAGGCTTGCCCTGTCTTATAATTATTGTGGGTAGCCAATGTTGGCTACCCACAATCGTTTACCGACAATATGACAATCTTATATTTAATCAATGAGAAAACTAATATCTTTGGCACTCGCGCTTTTCATGGCCACGAGTGTTGCCCTTGCCGATCGCACGGTGAAGGCCAATGACCCTAACATCAGTTTTACGGGACGTGTGCAGCGCATGGACAATGGCGCCGTGAGCTACGACTGGGTTGGCACCTATGTGCAAACCGATTTTACAGGCTCTTCCATCGCGGCAAGAGTTAGTGAAGAGGGTGAGAGCTACCATCAGGTGTTCATAGACGGCAAGCTCATGGGAAAGTTGCGCTTCACGGGCAAGGAGCCTCACGACATTGTGCTCGCCAAGAACCTTGGAAAAGGCACTCACCGCCTGCGTCTGCAGAAGGTGACAGAGGGCGAGTATGGCCGTTCCACCATCTTCTCGTTCACGGCAGGCAGCAAAGGCTCGTTTAAGGCTGTGCCGCGGAAAAGCCGTTTGATAGAGGTGATAGGCGACAGCTATACGTGCGGCTATGGCTCTGAGGGCACTGAGGACAGCCACTTCGAGCTGAAGACCGAGAACTGCGACAAGGCTTACGCTTGTGCCCTGGCACGCTATTTCGATGCCGACTACGTGATAGTGGCTCATTCGGGCATGGGTGTCGCGCGCAACTATGCCGGAAAGACCATGCGCACCATGAGCCAGCGTTATCCATTGCTGTTCGACGACCACGATTCCGTGGCCTATGATTTCAAGCAGTATCGCCCGAATCTCGTGATTATCAACCTCGGTACAAACGATTTCTCCAGGAATGGCGCTCCTGCCGACTACGTGAGCAAATACGTAAAACTTATCAAAACGGTGAAAAGCCATTATGGAAATGACCTGCCCGTGCTTTGCGTAACTCCGCATTCTGCCAACATCTTCCTTCTTGCCGCCCTTAAAGAGCTTGGCGAGAATGTGGCGGGCATGAAAAACGTGCGTGTGACCGAGCCAATGCCCGGTGTCGTGGTCAAAGGTCACGACATTGGATCAGACTGGCATCCCAACTGGAAAGGCCATCAGAAGATAGCGTCCACGCTCATCCCAGTGGTCTCTACAATTACAGGTTGGGAGATGAAGAACGACCTTTAGGAAATATTATGCTTCTGAAACATTAATCTTTGTCTTTCAAGCCACGCTTTTGGCACCTTTTTTGTACTTTTGCAACAAATACCGGCCGCTTGGCCATGAATGCAAAAACACAATGGAAAGACAGGAAACACCCGTTTTGCTGCTCACGGGTTATTTGGGCAGCGGTAAGACTACCCTTCTCAATCGAATATTAAAGAATGAGAAGGGTATAAAGTTTGCCGTTATCGTCAACGACATAGGTGAGGTCAACATCGACGCCTCTCTCATTGAGAACGGTGGAGTGGTTGGACAAAAAGACGACTCGCTCGTGGCCTTGCAGAACGGCTGCATCTGTTGCACGCTCAAGATGGATCTCGTGCAACAGCTCAACGACATCATCAACCAAAAGAAGTTCGATTATATCGTCATCGAGGCGTCGGGTATTTGCGAGCCCGCCCCCATCGCGCAGACCATATCCACTTATCCGCGCATGATTCCCGAGAAAATCATGATGAACGGCGTGGCGCGTCTCGACTCCATCGTGACCGTTGTTGACGCCCTTCGCATGCGCGACGAGTTTGGCCTTGGCGATGCCTTGCAGAAGCCGGACATGGGCGAGGACGACCTTGAGAGCCTCGTAATCCAGCAAATAGAGTTCTGCAACATCATCTTGCTCAATAAGGCATCCGAGGTGTCGCCAGAGGAGCTTTGCCATCTTCGTGCCGTGATCAAGGCCATACAGCCTAAGGCGGAGATTTACGAGTGCAACTATGGCGACGTGGATCTCGACAAGATTCTCAATACGCATCTCTTCAATTTCGACAAGGTGGCTACGTCGGCTCGCTGGATTGAGGCCATGGAAGACGATGACGACGAGCTTGAGAACGAGGAGAGCGGCGAGGCCCTGGAATATGGCATCCAGACTTTCGTGTGGAAGCGTCGTGCCCCGATGAGCCTTGGCGATTTCGACGAGTTCGTGTCTACCAAATGGCCCAAGGGCGTGGTGCGTGCCAAGGGCATGTGCTATTTCGCTGACGAGAAGGACACGTGCTACCTCTTTGAGCAGTCAGGCAAGCAGTTCAACATTACCAACGCTGGTCAATGGTATGCCACGATGCCTGCCGACGAGCTTGCCGACTTCCTCGACAAGAATCCCGACGTGAAGAAAGATTGGGACCCGAAGGTCGGCGACCGTATGCAGAAGATAGTGTTCATAGGTCAGCATCTCGACCGCAAGGCCATCGAAGCCGAACTCGACAAGTGCTTGGCTGAATAATGATTCCGCCTCGCGTCTGGCGCGGACGATGAAACAGTGTTGATCACAAAATGGGACAACTTAAAGGAATGAAAAATGGAAGACAAGCCTTTTGTTTTTACTCGTGAAGAGCTTGACGAGGTATGGCGGTTGCGCCGATATATCTTCGACAAGGTCGGCGACGCTATGCCGCGCGATGACATGGCCAAGCTCAAGGCGAGCCTGCGCAAGGCCATCGCTGATGGCCACGTTAGTCGCGACGTGTTCGGACTGAACCCGATAGTCACAGCCATGGAGACGGCACGCATCTGCGTCGATGAGATTGGTTTGCGCCGCGAGTCGGTGATAGCCACGCTCTTGTGGGCATGCCATGTGGACAACTTCGTGGAAGTGGCCGAGAAATATGGCGAAACCGTGGAGCACATCGTCCATGGGCTCTACAAGATACAGCATCTCTACGACAAGAATCCCGTGATTGGCAGCGACAACTTCCGCAACTTGCTGTTGTCGTTTGCCGAGGACATGCGCGTCATACTCATCATGATTGCCGACCGTGTGTGTGTGATGCGTCTCATTCGCGACACGCCGATGGCCGACGCGAGGCGTGAGGTGTCGGAAGAGGCTTCGTATCTTTACGCGCCCCTTGCCCACAAACTCGGCTTGTACACGCTGAAGTCGGAACTTGAGGATCTCTCGCTCAAGTACATGGAGCACGATGCCTACTACATGATAAAAGAGAAGCTCAACGCCACAAAGGCAAGTCGCGACGCATATATCGACCACTTCATTGGCCCTATTCGTGACAAGCTGGAAAAGGCAGGGTTGAAGTTCCACATGAAAGGGCGCACCAAGTCCATACACTCCATCTGGCAGAAGATGAAGAAGCAGCAGTGTGGCTTTGAGGGCATCTACGACCTCTTTGCCATACGCATTATCCTCGACTCGCCTCTTGAGATGGAAAAGCAACAGTGTTGGCAGGTCTACTCCATCATAACCGACATGTACCAACCTAACCCGAAGCGATTGCGCGATTGGCTATCGGTGCCCAAGTCGAATGGTTACGAGAGCTTGCACATTACTGTGCTTGGTCCGCAAAACAAATGGGTGGAGGTGCAGATACGCACCGAGCGAATGGACGACATAGCCGAGCATGGCCTCGCGGCCCACTGGCGCTACAAGGGCATAAAAAGTGGTGGCCAGATGGACGAATGGCTTGCCAACATACGTGCCGCGTTGGAGGCAGGCGACAACCTTCAGGTGATGGACCAGTTTAAGATGTCGTTGCAGCCAGACGACATCTACGTGTTCACGCCACGTGGCGACCTGTTCAAGTTCCCGGCCCGTTCCACGGTGCTCGACTTCGCTTATCGCATCCATTCCAATATAGGCAATGCCTGTGTTGGCGGCAAGGTCAACGGCAAGGCTGTCTCAATGAGGCAGGAGCTGCATTCCGGTGATACCGTGGAAGTGATAACGCAAAGCAACCAGAAGCCAAAACGCGACTGGCTGTCGATAGTGGTGACGCCAAAGGCCAAGTCGAAGATAAGGCTTGCCTTGAAAGAGACACAGCAGAAGGACGGTCTCTATGCCAAGGAACTGCTGGAGCGGCGTTTCAAGAACAAGCACATCGAGGCTGAGGAGAGCATCATGGCGCATCTCGTGAAGAAGATGGGGTTCAAGGTGGTGTCCGATTTCTATAAGCAGATAGCCGACGGAAAACTTGACCCCAACGACGTTATTGCCAAATATGTGGAGGTGCGCGACCATACGGAGAACAAGGACAAGGAGATAGTGTCGGCCGACCAGTTCAACTTTGAGAGTCCTCAAGAGGAGCTGACACACGAGAGCGACGACGTGCTCACCATAGACCAAAACCTCAAGGGCATTGACTATCAGCTCGCGCCGTGCTGTCATCCTATCTATGGCGACGCTATCTTCGGCTTCGTCACCGCTGGCGGCGGCATAAAGGTGCACAGGCAAGACTGCCCGAACGCGCCAGAAATGCGCCGCAGGTTTGGCTATCGCATAGTGAGGGCGCGCTGGGCTGGAAAAGGCTCGTCGAAGTATGCCATCACCTTGCGCGTGGTGGGGCACGACGACATTGGCATAGTCTCCAATATCACCAATATCATTTCAAAGGATGAGAAGATAGTGATGAGGTCTATCAATATCGATTCTCACGACGGTCTCTTCTCTGGCAACCTCACCATCCAAGTGGAAGACACGGCACGCCTCAATCAACTCGTAAAGAAGCTAAAGGCCGTGAAAGGCGTGAGGCAGGTTGACAGAGTGTGAAGACGCAAGTTAAGGTTATCGCCGCTTGCTCTTCCGCATGGCGTGACCCTTGCTTGACCGAAACACAGCACAACCATACCAAGTGTTTTTACAGGGTGCGGTTCCTTGTGGCCGTCCGCGACCCGCAAAGCGGAGATGGATAACGAAAATCTCACAATGCGATGCTTTAGGACACCATTTCGTTTTCAGACAACTTCTGATTTCTGATATGCCTGCCGTTGGTCTCCGTTTTGCAAATGAATGAGGCCGCAATTAAGTTCAGCCGTTCTTTGTGAGGCGGTGCATTACGGTATTGTCACTAAGCGTGTCTATAAGGATATTGCTTTCCTTAGAGAAGCACCAGTCGGTCAGATCGTTCATTCCCCCATGGTGGTGTGGCAGTCTCGCTACTCTATGGATGACGTGGTAGGGTCTTTCGTTCAGCCATTTACCATTGTCAATAAGACGCAGGACCGTGTGGAAGTCATTAGCCGAAGCTCTTTTATAGTACGTTCTTACTGTCATAGGCTCCTCATTGTGCCATCGTTACCTCTTTGAATAGTCGTTCTGACAAATCTTCGAAGGTCGTTCCTTCTGGTATCTTTCCACCTGCCAACTCATTGGCTACCTTTGACATGCATACTGCTCCGACAGCTGCCATGGTTGACAGGTGCAGCTTATTGGCAATGTACGTTGTGAGTCTTGACAGCAATTTCTCTATTTCGAGTTTATCTGTAATCATAAGTCTAAAATTAATTGTCTAATTCCTTTTTCTGTACAAAAGTAGTATTGTATGTACTCCGGGCCAGGATATTTCAACTGTTTTGCCAATTTGTTGAGGTTAGTGCTATTGGCGTATACGTCGCCGTAGCTCCTACGATATTCCTGTAATATGGCATCTACACGCGAGTCAGCAACAGGACCGATTACAATGTCATAGTCATGCTTGTAGGCATGAAGAGTACTCTTTTCTCTGTTCCTTAGCACAAAGAGCGCCCATTCAGCCGTTCTGCCATCGAACTTCTTTAGCCTTACATCGATGGGGCATCTTGATGGATTGAATATGAACGGTGACACTTCCGGACAGCCTTCTCCAATAATAGCAGTGGTCTGCTGAGCCATGGCGACTGCACGTGTATAATCCTTAGTCAGATAGAAACTACGACCAAAGTCCTTGAAGTCCTTGCTCTTTGACAAGTCTATTCTGGTAATCAGTTGGTTACTGCCGTGATAGAGAATCATAGACGACCACCGTTATTGGCACATACACGTGAGACATCATTGACAATCTCATAATTGCTGAGGGTCTTCTCAATGTCCTGGTATTGGCGTAGAAAATCCATCCCCTTGAAAGTCACGATGTAGCTGTAGGCTTGTGTGAGAGGAACCTTCTTCTCGTCAGCGAAGTTGTTGATAACTGACACGACAAAATCACTCTCCTCTGAGTTAAAGCCTGATTTGTCAACGACATTAATCTGCAATGCCGACCCCATTTTGCCAAGAATGAAAGATGCCACCTCTGGCGTTATCGGTGCACCATGCTCAATCTTCGAAACGCGAGACTCCTTCAGACCAATCAGTCTGCCGAGTTGTGCTTGTGTAAGGCATTTCTTCTTTCGCTCCTCGCGTATAATCATTCCTAAGCTCTTGTTTTCCATATCTACCTATCTATTGTTGTTCACCGCAAAGGTAAACAAAACTTTCCAATTATGGAAAGTTACGGATAAAAATGTACTTATAAAAAGTTAAAGACAGGAGTCTTTTTCTTAATATTTCATAACAAGAAGTAAATAATTGCCATAGCAGTAGCTAAACATAGTCTTAATTTACCTTGCGTTGCTCTGGTGGAGCCGCGGCCTTTTTAGGTCCCATCTTTGGAATGTAGGTTTTACTCATTGGCATAAATTGTATTAGTGAAACAAAAAAGTCGGCTCTTTTTAGGGTCGGCTCTATTCTTATCGTTCACAAAAATAGGAATTTGCTTTTGATTTTACAATATAAAGTACAGATAACTTTCTGTCTATTAGGATATTTTAGAATTCCTATGTAGTCTGTTAAGACCTCTGCATGGTCTGTAAGTGGTCTGAAGGAAATTCATCGATTTGAGAGAGACTGAGACACGCATCAAAGCAAAACATTTTTTCTCATTGGCTTCAAAAAAACTGTCTCATTATTTTGTTTTTTCAATATTTCTTCATAAATTTGCCAATGTTAACCACGTCCGAAGCCATCGGGTAAAGGCAAATACTGACTTACAGTCTGTATTGCAATGCAGAAGCCCGCAGAGGGTGGGATGAGTTGCTCATGAGGAGCGGCTTGACTGTGGGGAACATATATATGATGAAGGCGTTTACTTGACGCTTTGTTCTTGACACTTCGAAATCTGGTAAATTTCACTTACTGTCAAAGAACATGGCAGCGGTAGATGTCCATGGGTGTGTATTCACCAACCGGAGGTATACCTTATTATATATAAGGTATGCCAATGGTGAGATATACATACAGGCGTGGGCTTCTGCGTTGCTCGTTCTGACAGTAACAACATCAAAGTCATATAGCATTTAATATGCTGATTATTAGTAAGTTAGTAAAACGAGATAATTTTATGTGCATAAATCAATTATTATTAATTGTTTATTAGAAACATACTTTAACATCCAAATCTGGATTATTGGATAAAAATATTGCTAAAGATGCTCTAAGATAGGCTGATTTCTATATCTCAAAAATAATGTGTGCGGTTTTTTCGGCGGGGTGGGGTTTGCCGACACTTTCCCATAAAAAATACCCCCATACCCCAATAACACAACGAAAAAAGGAACATCCACCATTTAGCGAATGTTCCTTAAATTATTTTTTAACCAAGTTTCTCAGTCAAGAACTCATTAATTTTGTCTTGCTTAGATTTTATACCTCTCTCACCTTTGAAGCTCTGTATTTCTTTACATTCATCATCAGTAAGAGAGTTAATTTTATGTATCATATCACCTATGAATGATGGTCTATCACCATCACTAGTACCGTTGTATTTATTAATAATCCAATCAATAACTGCTTTACCTTTAGTAAGCTTATCACCTAGCTTAGCTTTAGTAGTGTCTAACAGTTTCATTCTATTGTCAATGTCAGTATCATTAGCAGCTATGCCATCTATCTTACCATTCATTATAGCTACTAACTTTTCTTTCTTTACTTCACTAAAGGTTAACCACTTTGATGCTGCACTAAGTGAATATCCATCCTTAGCAAGCTTACCCATCTCTTTCATCAGCTTACTATCATTACCATTCATCAATACACCATTGATATAGTCTACACCTTTCCAAGGATTAGTGGCAACATTAATCTCGCTTAATAGTTTCTGTATTGATATAGATGTATTAAGTGGATAGATAAAGTAGAACTCACCAACCTCTTCACCTTTCTTCTTTAACTCTAAGTATGCTTTATATCTGTGATTAGCATCTAGTAGTACTACATAGTTATCACCATCTACTTTATTACCACTCTCAAAGTCTACTATCTCCAAACCCTTTACATCTTTAGCATCAACTATAACAGCTGGCATCAATAAACCATTCTCTTTAAGGGACTTCATCTTAGCTTTAATAATAGATGGGTTTAACCGTCTGTTAAGTGATAACCTACCAATCTTCTTTCCTTGTTCTGTTAACTCTGTAATAGAATAAATTTTTTTATACATATCTGTTTTATTTTTAATTCTTGGTTTCCTTTAGGTTCGTTCCTATTGGATTCCAAGCAGCAAAGATAAGTAAATTCTTTGATATTATCGGATTTAAATAGTTAATAAAACAAAAAAAGGTGCATCTTTTAAGATACACCCTATTATTAATCTTCTTTACAATCTCTGATTATTTTACGAATTAACTCTTCAATACTAACCATAGACTTACTTTGAAATTCTCCTAGCTTTGTCTTAAAGTAGATACTTACACCAATTATACTTCCACCTACTGTAAAACATTGTGCTATATATATCAGCACACCTGTAGCAATATTGAAAGCATTAAGGAAGAATGATAGAAAGGCAATAAGAATACCACTACCAATCAATACCATTGCGGTTATGTAAGCTATCCTATCCTTAACACATAATTCATCCCATTTATATTGTTTCATTTATTGTATTGTAATTTAAATAACTCTTATATTAATCTTTAATGTTGGATAATATAATAAGGTGGAATAAACTATTAAGTCCACTCCACCTTACGCAGTAAAAGAAAATGATATAGATGTTAATCTATTTATTATCCCATATATTCCATAAACCAAGTATCATCAATGAAAGTGAATGTTCTCACTGCTGTACCATCCAAAGCATATTTAGTTTGATGCGTTCTTGAGTTGTAATCAGAATTTGCTCCAACCATATATCCATTAAAGTTTACATATACTTCTTGTGGTGACTTGTCAAATATCTTTACACTTTGACCTTGATATGGCTCACTTGGAAGTGTGATAATTGCATATCCACTTTTACACAGTATTGTATCAACTCCTTCCTTTAGATAGTAATGACTTGGTGAATTTATTGATGATGAACCATTTACTATTGCAACACTTGCACTATTCTTTTTTTCTACTATACCATCAGATGTTATTTTAAAGAGTGAATCGCCATAACTTGCAATAAATCCTTCATTACCACAATACACAGTCTTATTTGAACCAAAATTGACGCCAAATCCATCATAACCAATTAACATAAATGAATTTTTATTTGGTACTTCATTATCCCATTCTACTGTTACACTAATGAATGGAGTGTTTGGTATATTAGTGTCAATACCTCTTGCTTGATTCCAAATTGATTTAGGTGCATATATTGTAAATTGACCAGTCACTTGAATATCAGCATTATCATTTACTACCGTGTAATAGTCTATATCAACATTAGTTTTGACACCTAAATCAATTGCTTTTGTTTGTGTTCCATTCTCATTGATGTAAAACTTTGCATACGGTGTTCCTATGTCTGTGCCAACGTTAGTAACTACATCATTGGTATAATTTATCAATTTGATATAGTCTCCTTTCTGATATGTGCCTAAGTTTTGTGTTACACTCCAGAAAAACTCATACGTATTAGTATCTATATTTAATTCACCGTGTATATCTGAAAGGTAATGTGTTCTTATGGTATTTGATGTTTTATCTTTAAATGAATTATATGTACCAATTGATTTTGGACTTATTTCTGTAGTTCCACCATTACCAAGTAACAAGAACCCTTGTTTACTGTCATTAAGTGTCAAAGAGCCATTCACCTTTGTATCACCATTTATTGTGATATTGCCATCACCAATTTTCACATAAGTGTCATTAACTTGTGCAAGAATTTCATTTGCTGTCTGACTTATAGATGAATAAGTGTCTTGATTACTTATGTTTTCTTCACAGATATATCCTTCTTCAAGCTTTGGTTCTGCAATCCATACTGTTAAATCAGCACTAATAATTCTTCCGCATACACAAGCGTATGATTCCGGTAATTGATGCGGTTGCCAATGAATATAGAACTTCCTCCACGTTTTATCTAACTCACAAGCTGTATAGCCATCACTCGGTGCTGAATATGCTGTTTGTGTTCCAGGGCCATTTATATCTTTGTATTGTATTTGACCTATTCCACTGTTGGCTATGTTAGGATATAAAAAATTTTGAATTGCTCTCCCCGATATAGAAGACTTTGCCCAAAATGATAAAGTATATACCTTCCAAGGTTCTATTTTAAACTTCTTTTCTAAATCGTGTACTACCAAAATGTCTATATATTCCGTATCTTTTGGTAAACCTTCTTGTTTATATGCTTTTACTGCTTTTCCATTTATTGTGTCATCAACAATTGTTACTGTTGACCCTTTATCAAAAGCTGTGAATATATTATTGCTTTTAAAATTATTTCTATCAGCATCTGAGAGTGTGAAATGAGCACTTGGTATTGTTCCTCTCTCTAGCATAAAGTTAGCAACATACAACTGATTGGTTTCATCTTGCACTTCTGGTTGAAAATCAAAAAATCCATCATATAAATCCTTTCTTAAATAAGGGGCTTGTACATTTTTAAAATGTAATACATAATGTTGAAATGCTGTTGTTACTGTTATATAACCATTATTTTCTAAAGGAGTTTGGTCACAGAAATCAGCCTGTAACACTGCTGTGCCCTTCCACACCATTGCATCAAATGAAACAACATAATCGCCAGTTACACCATTACACCCAAGATTCATTATGCGGAAAAGTGGTTTACCTAATCCTAACGTAAAAAATCCATTCATTTGTATAGCTGACATACAGTTGAAATTATTAAAGTTAGCATTGGTGAAAGAGAATAAATTAGTACCATTACTATTACTCATACTTGACACTGTAGATTCTATACCATCTGCTTTAACTGTCAAATTTGCAATATTAGTCTTATTTTCAGTTACTTGACCATTGATATTGTTTATTGTTGTAGTGTTTTCTGATACCTTAGCACTAATACCATCTGCTTTTTGGTCTAATGTTGCTACATTGCTGTTGATGGTTGTTATTGTATTATCAATATCTGTTTTCTTCTCAATCCATTCTGTTACATTTGCTCCTTCCTCTATCTTAGGTTTTGTTATTGTCATATTCCAACTTGTAGCACCGCTTTGGTCACTTGGGAATTGGAAGAAGATTTGTTGTGGTAATCTTTTCATAAATTTGATGTGTACCCATATCTTCTTATCTCTTTTAATGTCACTTTCAACTACCAGTGTCGGATATGCTTCCTTTGTCCCATCTCCATTCTGTTCACTCATAGTTGTGTTCATTGGTTCATTTAACAGAGTATAAGGCGTTTTTGTAATTGGATAGTAAGCATTTACATTTATGTACTGTGCATTGCCTCTAGCCTCAAAAGAAAGCGTATAATCAGTATTTAATTTGAAGTTTGCAGTATTTATTCTGTAGAATGTATTGTATTCATCTGAACCTTCATAAGTTAGTTCATATACATCATCTTTAAGTGTCTTAGTTCCCTTTGCTTCCATTGTGTTACCACCAACTTCAAACGTTCTTGAATTGTCAATTAAGTTAGCACCTATATAGTCATTGTCTTCATCTGATACAGTCCAACCGTAATATGTATCACCTTCTTCAACCATAGGTCTGCAAATATAGGATTCAACCCTTCCACTTTCAGCATCACTGTTTTCCCAAAAGTTAAATGCAATATAATCAGATTCTGCATCAGTTGTGTCAATGGTGGTTGTAAACAATTCCCATTGATTGTATTTAGAATGGAACATATTTGTTGAGAGATATTTTGGCCTTCCCAATCTCTTTGCATTTGTTTCTTTGTCTGTATAGATTCCTTCAACTCCAAAAATGCCATAGATATCATTTGTCTTATAATAACACGATAGTGTATATTTCTTGCCCTTTTCAATCTTTATGCTTCTTCCACGTTGTGAACCATCCCAATATACACCAACGTAGTGTGGATTACCATCCATATCATCAATGACCTTGACACAGTTAGTTCCATTATAGCCACTGTTCATTTCAATTCTTGCTCTACTTGAAAGGGTGAAGTTATCTAGTTGCCTATGGAATGTAGTTCCTTTAAGAAGATTTCTTCTTTCTTTTGTCTTCTCTGATACGGAAAGTACAATGTTCTTGGTATCAAGTTTTATTGAAGCTTCTGATTCTGTTATCTTATTGTTGATGATGTCAATGATGTTCTGTCCGTCTGTTGCTTCAAATTCACCAATGAACTTTGCGCTATTTGCATCATAATAGCTCTTCCTATGTGATTCCAAATTAAAGTCATTAATTCCTTGATACTGAGCAAGTAACGGTGCGGTCAATCCATTATCTAAACTATCATACGCTGAAATGTAGATTGCTGATTGTCTTGCATCATCATCTGTACCTCTATAACCACACATCACAATGCTATCACCAAACTCAGGATTCAATACACCATCAACTATAGTTTTTGACAAGGTAATATAGTTGTATTTTACCCCATCAATTACCGTTGGTTCATTTACAGGATTTACCGATGTGACCAATGCCCAATAGTACTTATTATTAACGTTGTGTGTTGTACCTACCTTTGCTTTGTTAAATGACATACATAATGCTTGGTCATTGACCTTCCACATATTATCCCTCTAATTACCATCTTCATCTTGACATTGCCATAATAGTTTTACTTCATTTGGTGAGTCTTCTTCATTTAGAACTATATCAACATCAAATCCATCCGCAGGAGTGAACAATGCTGCACCACCTACTGATTTTATTTTATCAATTATCAGATTAAAGAAATGAGCAGTGCCAGTTACTTGTAAATTCTTGGTCTTGATGGTATCAGTGTTAGTAATATTTGTAGAAGTAAGCTTATTATTTACTGTAGCATCCTTAGTAACCAGATTATTATCTATAGTAGCATCTTTAGTATGTACTGATTCTGTAGCATTAACAGAATTACTATTTATAATATTAGTTGTTACAGATTCACTAGCATTAACTGTTTTAGAAGTAACATTATTATTACTAACAATATTATTACCAGTAATAGTTGAATCAGCTTTAAGATTACCTCCTACAACATTACCACTATTATCAGTAGAATTATTTATAGTGATATTACCAGTTGCATCTATATTACCAGCATTATTTATATCACCAGATACATCATTAGTGCCATCAAACTACTAACCCCATAAAGTATGAGATTCTAAAGAAGTAGTCTAATTCTAAGAGATAGCAATACTACCAGTAGTAGAACTTACTGTAGAAGTATCTTTCTTTCTATTATATTTTGTTATTTTCATTTTTTCTCTATTAATTTTACCTCAGTAGAATTGTTTTGATAATCTTTATCCACTTTATCTACTATAAATTCCTTAGTTGTATCTAAAGATGATTGATATAACCCATAAATCTAAATATCATTTCTTAAATTTAAAGATAACTTTATTGATGGAGTTGAATACTAATTTACTATTCTGAAAATTAAGTGTTCCTCCTACCTAAGTTTTCCATCAGTAGCTATAGATTCATCCCATCTTTCAGTACCAATCTCCTAGTTATTTAAAGCTATATTCTTAGTAGTATCTAAATATACAAAGTTATCACCATCTTTATAAGCTACAGAACTATAGTTAGGTTTCTTGTTATCCCAAGTATTTATCTTAAATTTGATTTCTGATAATTCCTTAGTATAGTTTTCATCTACAACTCTTCGGTAAATAGTATTATCATCCTAAGTATCACTATAGGTAGGGTCACCTATAACAGCTTTCATCTATAAATCTTTAAGAAATACTACTCTATGTGGATAATGCTAACCTTTATTATCTCCACTCTTAATTGAGTGCATATTTGGGTCATAAGGTTTATATATTGTAAGTGTTGGAATATCTGTAAGTAAATATTCAGTGGGACATTTTATACTATATCCCTATTCAGATGTACCAATTCTCCAAGAAACTTTATTTGGGAAAGTCATATCTTTACACATAGTACTATCAGCCCTACGTTTATTTTTATCTGATTCTTCCATATAAGGAAGTTCAAAGGTGCTATTAGTAGTTACCCAATCAGAACCATTCCAGTAAAGATTACCCCACTACAATTTACAGATTAACTTAGTATCTTTTTCATCCATAGCAAACCTACCTTCATCTAAATCTAAGTTTGTGTCAGTAGCGTGAATTGGATGATTCTCCCAGATATGATAAAAGTAAGAACCACTAATTAGTAAGTAAGCATTTTTACCACCAAAGAAAGCATTTGAATTACTTAATTTAGTTTCTATAAAAGGATATTTAGTTATATTATCATTACTAATGTGATACTACTTAGGATTAGTCAACATTATAAAGTTAGATAGTGTTACTTTACTAATATGATTCTTATCAAACCATTTATCAATTATTGCATCATTACTAGGATTAGTATCCTTCCACTCATTAAAAGAATATATTTTACCATCCTAAACAATAAAACTATCAAATATTGTATTATATGGTGTATCAGATTTCATAACCATCATCTTTACAACAGTAGCACCATACATTGTTTTAGTATCAGTGTAATTTAATGAAGTAACACTATCAGTTATATCAGTATGATTACTATCATTACTGTATTTATAAAGCTTGTAATGTGGAGAATTATAGTATTTAACAGCAACAGACTAATGGTCACTTTTATCACTTTCACCATCACCATTAATTCTATCAATAAAAAGCCACATATTAGTTTTCTAAGCATCTCCTAACTAACTCTATACTAAAGTACCATAAGCACCATTATTAGCATCACCACTATTTACTAAAGTTGAATCTGTAGAGCTAGTAATATTTACAGCTGTTTTATAAGGGTCTGGAAGTACATCAGCAAATGTATTAGTATCAGCTTTTATCTTTACTGTATTATATACATTATCTAATGTAATAGTTGAACCAGTCTTACTAAAATCATCTGCATTAATAGTATGTGAATATTTTAATTCAACTCTAGTACCTACATTACTCCCAACATTATATTTATAATAGTAGTTATTATTGTGCTTAATAGCATCATAATCCAATAAATAAACACTATCCTTATCAGCTATAGCAGTTAATCCTAAGTACTAACAAATCTCTTCCAATACATCCTAACAAGTCCAAGCATTTTCCTTATCAGTCTTTTCTTCATCCTAATCAAAGAAATTGTTTTTAGATATATATAAGTCATTCATAATAGGATTAGTAGATATAGTAGTATTATCAGCAACATAAATATATTTATAAGCATTACATTTACCTATTAAATAATTTAGTATATCTATAAAAGAACTAATATTCTTATCAGATGGAAGAAATTTAATGTATTGTAAAGTGGATAAAGCATCTATAGCATTTATCTCAACTGTTTCTAAACTACTATCAAATCCCTAATCATAAGTATTTGGAGTAGCATAACCAGTCCATTCTAACTAATTTCCTTTATATAATTCAATCTTTGTACCCTAAGCTTCACCACTATATATATCAAAGTTATAATCCTTTGTAACCATTTCTATAGTAGCAGTTTGATATTTAGCTGAGGTATAAATAATCTTATCTGAATCATCCATTTCAGTAGTAAAAGGTGTTCCACCTAATAAGATTTCCTTTTCAGTGGAACTACCTTTAGTTTGAATAATTACAGTATACAAGTCATTGGTTTTTCTCTATCTAAAAAATCCCTTATACTTCATTTGTTTATCGTATTTTATTCATTTTAGAATCATAGTTTCTTAATACACCTTTTAATGTTGAACCAGAAATTATAAATTCAACATTACCATTACCACTACCAGCTAAAGCACCTCCAGAATCAAGTAAGTTAAATAGATTCTTCTACTGGCTTCCATTAAGTATCATCTCACCAGCATTAACCCTAGCAAGCATCTAATCACCAGCAATCTATCCACCTTGTATAATACCACCAGTAGAGAAAGATTGTAATGTAGATATTGTAGTAGCAACAGCAGCTAAACCAGCACCAACGAAAGCTAACCAACCCCATCCAGTAGATGTTACAGCTGGACTAGCAGCAGCAGCGGTAAAGCCTAAGATAATCTAACCAATAGCAGCCATAACAGCTCCTACTTTAGCTACAGCACCATTTCCTCCTATTGCCTATAAAGTCTAACCTAATGTAGTTAATCCATTTCCAGCTTTATCAGAAGAATCAGCACCTTCTTCAAATAATATAGCTAAATCAGCCCACTAAGGCGCAATTTCACCAAAAGTACCTCCTAAATCAGAGAAAGCTTCTTTTAAGTCCTTAATAGCTTGTACATTCTCTTGGATTTTTTCAGCTTTATTCAACTATTCCTCCCAATCTTTATCAAGTGGTGAAACATCAACTGTTATATTAGGTGCTTTAATCTTAGTGTTATCTAATTTTCCTAAAGCAGATATACCATTTTTATAAACATCTTCCTAAAGATTAACAGGTATCTCTATTGCCTTAATCTTATCCTAGTAAGCATTAATCTACCTCTAAAGATTAAATAAAGTATTAGGGTCTGTAGTTACTTCTATCTTAGCTTTAAGTTTAGATATTTCTTTATTATACCATTTAATAGAATCCTTTGGAATTACCTCTGGTTTAGGTGAAGTAGTATTATTTTTAGGAGTATTTCTAGGTGTATTTCTACTACCACCACCAGATTTAGGCTTATAAGCCATATTACCTAAAGTAGTATTAAAGTTCTAATTTTCAGCTGCCGCCTATTGTATAGCATACTAAGCTTCTTTCTACTCCTACTAAGCTTCTTTTCTCTTTCGTCTAGACCACTACCCAGTAGAATAATATTTGTCGTTAACCTTAACGTGTACTCCAGTCTATTTGTAAATAGCATCTTCAATTTCTCTATTCTTTTTGTCAGAAAGTCTATCATCAGACTATTTAACTGCCATCCTTGCTTTAAAAGCCTTTTCATATTTTTCTTGTGCAATAGCAGCCCAAGCAGCAGCCTAAGCCCTCTAATCTAAAGCTTGAACTACTCTACTAGTACTATTTACAAATACATCTTCAGCACTCCTAACATCAGTAACAGATAAACCTAAATTCTAAAATGCTGATTGATTATTTTTAATCCATTCTATCCTCTAATGTTCACTCTTTAGATTTATATATTCATTTCTAAGCTACTCATACTTACTCATAGTTCCAGATAAACTCTAAGCATAAGTATTAGCAAATGTATTTGAAACAGCCTTAGTAGACTAATTTAAATTATCCTATTCATCAGCACTTTTTCTAGTATGTATAGCATAAGCTACTAAAGCACCAGCACCAACTAGAAGTAATCCAGTAAAATCACCTAGTAAAGCTTTACCTATAGCTTTAACAACATTCCAAGCCTACTAAGCAAGTCTGGATGCGTTATTTGCAAGGGTATTAATAACGGTTGATTTAGTGTTTTTATTAGTAGCATTCGTATTAGCTTTAGTAACAGCAACCTTTATAGCTTCCCAAATCTAAACTCCTTTTAACCTTAGGATGCTATCTTTGTTTAACAAGTTTGATAACTCCTATACACCCTATAATATACTTAAAGCTGATTGAACATCTAATATTGCTTGCTATACATTTTCATTTTCTGTACCAAATAATCCCATAACACCAGTAGCAATACTAGCAGCAGAAGATATAGCAGATAATCCCCCCATTAAAGCATCTAGACTAGAAGTATCAGAACTTAATAATCTAGTAGCCTAAGCAGCATCACCTATTGCATCTTTATATTCACCAGCCTTAGCAGCCATTTCAGTAAATACATCTGACTTATTTAATCCATCCAGATTCATCTAAGCCATCATACCTTGTATTGCTCTTAGCTACTTCTTTAAAGGTGCTGAGGATGCTGTTATCTTATTAAATCTATCTCTAATCTAATCTAACTTAGAACCTGCATCACCAGTTTGATTCAGTTCTTGTTTTACTTTATTTAATGTACCAGAAAGTTCATCCTTTCCAGTCAAACGAACTACGAAATCAGCCATTCTTATTAGTATTTTCTATATATTGTTTTGCTTTCTTTCTTAAAGCATCTATTTCTTTCTTAGTAATAGAAGTGTTACTTTCTTCTTCTTTATTATCCCAATAAAATGGAATCATCTACTACATATCTAAATGTTTTGTAGAGTTAGTTTGAGCTATTAGATAAGAAATAAGTCTAGCCTATTCCCAATTATCTTTATCAGCATAATAACTATATTTCATTAATGCTCTAGCTTCAAACATTTCCATTTTATCCATTACATAATCAATAGGCAATTTCAACTTTAAAGTAAGAATAGCCACTAATTCAGTAACACTTATTTTTTTTTAGATTCCCCCTCTTCATCATCCTACTGAAACATTGAATCTTTCTTAGTAAAGCTATTACCAATTTCAGTAAGTTGTTTAAAAAGATTTGGGTCATTATCTAAAGCATCTATAAAATCATTCCAATTTAAAATATTATCTGGATTATTAGCTAATATCATAGAGTAGAAGAATATGTAATTATCAAGTAAAGTAGTCACCTAGAAAGGCTTACCAGTAATCTACTCCATAATAAATAAAGCTCTTATTGTATATTTGATTTTATAATCAACACCATTAATTGTAACTGTATTATTCATAACTTTTTTGTATTTATAAAAATAGCCTTTACTCTATTGAAGAATAAAGGCTATCTAGTTTATAATTAAGCTGCTGCATCTACTTTAGCAAGTTTTCCTTTTCCAGTAAATTCAACTGTATAAGTAGCATACTCACCATTCTTAGCATTAATATCTATCTTGGTTATAACCATCTTACCTTTTCTACCACCGTTAGGAGTCCATCCAGCTTCGGGAACATCAGTAACAGTTTCTTTCTTAGGTGCAAAAACAGCATCAATAGGAGTTTTATTTACCATCAACTCTATTAATTCATCCTATGTAACACCAGAAGCAGTGTCTGCATACATATTTTCAGATTGGCAAGTCCAAGAAAGTTTACCTACCTCAGAATCAGCCCAATCTCCACCACCTTCATCTTTATTAGATGTATCAACAGTATCTGCACTTATAGAAAGTGTGTGTGAAGTAGCATACGCAATAGATTTGCCATTCACAAACAACATTAAATCACCACCTTTAATCTTCATTATATATTTCGATTTTAATAGTTAGTTCTTGAATAAAAGCATCATCTACATAATCTTCAATAGCATTTTCTATTGTAATATCTTCAACCATAAAATTAGCTATCTTACCTCTTTTATGTTCAATAGCTTTTCTTACTAATTCAGCTATCTATACAGAACTTTCATATTCATTATCTACTACAATAAGATTTATCATAGCATATTTAGATTGATAATCCTTATTTCCATCATTAACTATACCAGTCCTTTTATAAATGATAAATGGAAAGCTAGTAGTTTCATTAGCTATTAAAGGATAAATCTTAGTATCAACAACTTTCTTTAGTTCTTCATTTTTAGATAGCAGTTAATATATAACTTTACCTATCTTCAACATTACTTAAATTGTTTATCAAGTTCTTTAAATATAGCATCCTAAATAACTTCTTCATTCTATCTAGCTCTTCTAAAGAAATGACTAGCAGTAATTCTACCTCTATAACCACCTTTATCACCTTTCTTTAATTGATTAATATATTGGCTAGTAGATAATTTATCTCTATGTATTTTGGTATATCTATCCTTTGTACCTTTTTCAAAGAATTTCAATCTAAAATCACCTAATATATGTACTACTACTTCCTAGTAAACAGTATTAACTTTAACCCTAATACCATCTTCTAAGGTTTTACCATTCCATTTATTAGGGGAATGAGTATTAGCAACAGACTACCTAAGCTAAACTTTAGTTTCATTTTGTAGAGCCTTACCACCTTTCTTTAAAGCAGAAAACATTATCTAACTTCTTCTTTCAGTAGATAGTTTAGCAAGTAGTTCATCAACCTATTGTCTTTCAATCATTGATAAGTTCTGTTATAATCTTCTTATATTGCTTACCTTTATCTGGCTCTATAGATAAAATTCGCCAATATTGATTATTCCATTTAATTCTATCAGTTTCCTATATCTAATGATAGTATCTGATAGTAAATATCTTTGTGTATCTAAAGAATATATCTCCATTCTCATTCAATCTAGAACCATCAGTAAATTGAACATCAGCTCTAGTTATAATTGAATCTTTCCAAGTAGTTTGATTTGCTCCATACTGATTCTATAAAACTACTGACCTTTGAATGGTAATCACTTCATTTAATCTACCAGCATCCATAATTACTTAACTGAAAAATGTCTATTAAGATTAACTAGGTATTTAAAAGCATAAGGTACTTCACTTACTGTAGAATAAGTAGCAGCTTCTCTACTATTGTAAAGATTACCAACCAATAGTAATATAGATTGAATGATGGAAGGTGGTAGTTTTCCATCACCTCCCAACACATCACTAAGAGCTATATCCATATTCTTAGATACTGCATCTTCTGCAACCTATATAAGGCTTATAATATACTAATCATCATCAGTAAATGACTTATCTATATTAAGATGCTTCTTTGCTTCATCTAAAGTAATATACATAGCTCTGAATATTAATCAAATTACTTCATTAAAATCTTACCAACAATAGCACCGTCAATGCGTTTTGCACCATCAAAGTAAGCATTAATAACAAGTCTTACTTTACCGTTAGCAGCTTGTGTATAAGGGTCAACAGTTAAGTCGATTCCACCCCACTGACCAATAACATAGTCAGCAAAGTTACCAACAAGAACACCTTTAGAAGCAACAGAATTAGTTGAAAGTACTGGAATACCATCAATTTCATTATCTTGCATCAAGAATGTTTCATTAGTCCTCTTAGTAGTTTTAAGAACAGCTTTAGCAGATGGAGAAACAATAAAGTAGAAGTTACCAGTTTCATTAGCAGCTTCCAAAGTAGATTCCATATCAACTAAATCTTTGTAAGTAACAGCAGCTGTATCAGCAACAACACCATTCAAAAGACCAGTAGGTTGATTTGCACCTTCTTCAGCACCAAGAATTGTAGATTCAAGCTTCTCACTCAAAGCCCTAACAATATCATTTTTAAGCATATTCTCAGCACCTACAGAATCTTGAATTATGAATTGCTTAGAAACATCCACAAAAGCGGTAAGTCTATGAGGAGTTAACTTAATCTCACTAAATGTACCCTTACCATTAACAGCTGCATCTACTTCACCTTCCCAACCAACGTTAGAACCAGAATAAACAGGAATAGCTACATCACCAACCAATCCAGAAAGATAAGTAGCACCAGCATTAGTAAGAACTAAACTATTTCTTAAAGGCTCTAAGATGTTAAGTGTATCAGTTGCAATAGTTTCTTTACCATCTGTAGCAACACCAGCAACTATATCATCACCTCTGAACTCCATAGGTAAAACAATCTAACCACTATAGCTTTGTCCAGCTTTACGCATCTCTGTAACACCTGCATTAATTACGCTTTGAGATGTTTCATCTAAAGTACGATTATTAACTACATCATTAATAGCTTTTAAAAGTCTAAACTCTTTCTTTTCCATTTTAGTTACTTTTTTATTGTTTAAATCACTTTTTAAATTTCTAATCTCACTATCTATATTATCAATCTCTTTAGTAATACGTTCAAAATCTGACTATTCAGAATCTGTTAGCTTTCTCATTTCCTTTTTACCATTGTCTAACAAACTCTAAGCTTCTTTCTTTAGTTGCTCTTTCTTGTCAATTAATTCTAATGTACTCTTCATTACTTAATCTTTTTTTCAAGCTCACTATAATAATCTAAGATTTCTTTATTCTCTTCCTTTTTTAATTCATCCAAACCTCTTGTATCTACAGAAGTTTCAGAATAAGCTGGCTAATAAACTGGAGATACATCAAATAACTTATCAAACTTCTTAATAGTTCTAAGATAAGAACCATCATTTCTTTTCTCCCATTTATCCTCTTTGCATCTAAATCCAAAAGAAGAACTTGTAATATCTTTACGTTTAATACCCTCTAGTAATTCATCTCCTAAAGCAGTATTAGGAGAATCAAAAGAATACTTTAAACCTCTTTCATCTACTTCAAGCTTCAAAGAACCCTCGCCCATATTACTTCTAGCTAGAACACCTCTACTTTCATCGTGATTTAGTAAACAAAAGACATCCGACTTCTCAATCAAACCGTCTAAAGCATCCTTGTCAATCTTTTCAGTAAATCCCCCTAAATCTCTAGATTCAGTATCAAATACAAGTGCATATCCCTCAATATGCCTACTTTCTTTAGTACTGTCTATAGTACCAAAATTCCTTATTTCTTTTTCCATTATTGATTTGTACTTGTCAATGAAATATTTTCTATTGGTTTATTTACAGCCTAGCCTAATGTTTGTACATTAACCTAAACAAAACTATTATCACCATCTGTAATCTCTGGCAAATCTAACTTCTATCTAAGCTCATTAACTGTAAGAGCACCTATTTGGAATAAAGTATTATAATAGTTAGCTAATGACTGCTTATCAGCTCTTAGTAATGAAGCAGTATTAAACTTAACATCAATAGAATCCTTCTCAGATGGTTTATAAAGCTTTCTTTCAAACTCTTCTTCTATCTTTTCAAGTAAAGGTTGTATTGTATCAGTTAAGAAAGCTAATTGCATCTATTCAATAGTATTATAACTACTCTTAGATAAATCAAATGCTTTTACTGGAGATACACCAAAGAATCTACAAATATCTACAACATTATACTATCTTGTTTCAAGTAATTGTGCATCAGACGGATTAACTGCTACTGGCTAATATGACAAATCAGCATCTAATACAGCTACTCCATTTGGTGTACCATCATTACCATTAAAAGCACTATTCCAACTAGTCTTTAATTCTGTTTTCTGCTTATTAGTAAGTGGAGATTCTGATTTAAGGATTCCTGCAAGGTTAGCACCTCCTTTAAAGAATCCAGCAGCATTATTCTCAGCATCATAAGCTAAACCTAATGTTTTAGCTGCATAAGTTAAAGTAGATATACCCTCATATCCATCTAAAGTGATATTCAGTAAATGAATCATATTACAGCTTTCTACAACATTCTTAAAGCCTACAACAGAATAAGCTACAGTATCTCTAATATCCTAAGGTTTCATTACAGTTACCCTCTCAGATGGAATATAGTATAATCCAATACAATTTCCATTTTCATCTCTATCAATATAAGCATAAGCATTTCCAGTAAGCAACATAGATATAACTAAAGTCTTTATAAAAGTGTATTTAGTCATATTCTAATTAGGTTGTTTTGATAGAATGTTATATGTAGGATGGGAAGTAAACTTAATTCTGTAACCTTTAGAATCTATCTTAAATGGCTCTAATGGTAATTGTGCTATAGAATCACTAATTATTTCTACACATCTGTAAACAGTAGATAAATATAAAGATTTACTACTTACATAAGATGAACTAGAATTAAATGCCAAATATTCAGCCAATGTTCTTTGTTCTTTCTTTTTCTTTTTAAATCCAAACATATTAAATAAGTATTATTTCATTAGATTGAGTAGGTTTAAGTAAGTACATTCCTAAAGATTGGATTATTGCAATCACTCCGTCTATCTTCTTTAGCTTAGAAGTCTTAACAGGTTTACAATTATCATTGTAATCTTCTTTTAATGCTACATTACTAAAACACCACCTAGTAATTTCATTGTTATCTATAATGAGTTTTCCAGATAATATTAATCTCTCTAACTCTTTAGTAGGTTGATTAAAGTTACCTATTGTTTGACTATATTCTTCCAATGGTAAACCCTCAGTAGTAGCATCAATAGCCCACTAAGTGGCGTTCCATTTATCATATCCAACAGATGTAATAGTTAGATTATCTCTGTATTTAAGCATATCCCTAGTAATATAATCATAATCGGTTACATTACCCTAAGTAATGGTTAATAACCCCTAGTTCTTCCAGTTCTTATAAAGCTCTCTATTAGCATTATCAGAAAGACAACTCTAAGGTAGATAATAAAATACTTTAGCATAAAATTTACCGTCTTTTGGAATTAAATAGCAAACAGCGGTCAAATCACTTGTCGCACTTAAATCTACTCCAATATAGCATATTTCATCTTTAAAATCAAATAAATTAATTTTTTGAGATGCTTTAATAGTGTAACGTTCTGGAATCCATACTGCACTTGAATCACACCAAATATTGAAATTCTTTGTTTTAACTCCAACTTCTTCAGATGGAGTATTAATAGCAGATATAACTTGTTCCTTTAGAAACTTAGTCTATACTGTAACTCCTAGATTAGGATTAGCTTTCTTCCAATTATTTTCGATTGTCCAATCATCATCCACATCTAATGAGTAGATAGCAATAAACATACTATCATCTTGCTTTAAACCATTAAGAATTTCTATAGCAGTAGTTCTAAGTTTGTAGCAAGGTAGTGTTTTGTCAAATCCAGCAGTAGTAATAGTACATAAATGAGGATTCTATCTCATACCCATAGATGATTTAATAACATCTCTAACTTTACTTGTTTTAGCTGAATGATATTCATCAACCAAACCAAATGAAGCATTAAAGCCATCAAGTTTACTATCATCAGCAGCAAACACTTTAAGCTTACTATGATTAGCATCCATTAAAATAGAATCTCTAAAAGGATTAAGATACTTACTTTTAGGGTCTATCTGTTTAGAGAAAGCAGAACAAAACTCAAATGCTAGTTTAGCCTACTCTTTACTATTAGCAGCTAAATCAACCTCTGCACCATCCTCTCCATCAGCTATAAGGAAATATAGACATAAAGCAGCGGCTAGAGCGGTCTTTCCATTCTTTCTGGCTACTTCTATATAAGAAGAAGTAAATCTCCTATTTCCATCAGCTTTCCAATACCAACCTACAATATTAGCAATAATAAAAGCTTGCCAATCCTCTAACTTAAAAGGTTTGTTAGATGAACTACCTTTAAAGTGTTTGAATATTCCAATAAAGCTTATAGCCCTATCTACTACAGATTCTCTAAATTCCAAATCATCTCTTTTAAGGTCATCTTTAAATCGTTGACAAGCTAATTTAATATTCTCTCCAGCCGTTACTTTCTTAGATAATACATCATCAACATATTTATAGTAACTCTTCATCTTAACTCCTTAGATTGCTTAATAAATACATCTAAAGGTGATTCTTCATCATCTTCAACATCTTTCTTAGTTATCTTAGTTCTAGCTTTAGTAGTTAAACCAAATTCTTGCATAAGTCTTACAGCCTAAGTCTAAGCATCCTTAGCAATCTTAATAAGTGGATGTGGTGCAATATTACCTCTATCACTTCTAACGGTATAACCCTCAACTCTTAAAGTTTCTTGTGCTTTAATAAAAGTATTATAGTCTTGTGCTAGCATATAAATAGCAGCTGAATCAATCTTCTAAAGCTATCCCTTTTCTTTTAAAGTATTAATCACTTCTTTAATGTAATCTTTAGCCTTATTACATATATCCTTTGGTATTTTAATTTCGTCTATCATTTCTTTCTTACCTCTTTAGAATACATACCTAAATAATCTCTAAACTATTTCCATATTAATTCATCTTCTAAACCATAATAATAAGTAACATTAAAAATGTTATCTAACTAAGGTTTAATATTATCTATCATTTTCTGTAAGGTATCTACCTTTACCTTTTGACTAATTTTATTATATTTCTCATTCATAATTTATGATTTAATTTCCATTTCTAAAGATTAAATCCTTTAGTAGCTCCATTCTTGTGTAATTCAGCGTGATGTTTCTTACATACAGACATTAGATTATTATAATCAAATGCTTTACTTCTATCAACAGTAATACTACATTTGTGATGAACATCAACAGCTGGAGTAATCTTACCCTCCAGTAAACATAGCTCACATAAAGGATGTTTCTTTAAATAACTAAGTCTTAACTACTTCCAGTCATTAGATTGATATACTTTCATTCTAATCTACTTAGTTATAGACTTTTTAGGCTTCTATTTCTAAGCTTTTACTAATTCTGGCATTTTTTAATTTTGTATTTTCTAAATATAGAATTTTTTTACTTAAAAACAAAAAATATTTTATTTGTTTGCATCAATAAAATAAGTATATTGGTATTAAGAAAGTTGCCATATTTCTGATTAAACATACATCCGAAAGGGTCTGTGAAGATACTGTAGGATTTTATACAATTGCAATTTGATTCCATAATTAATTTTAAGGTAGGTAGTTCTTAGGAATTGCCTACCTTTTTTGTTTTAATAAAAATCAGCAACCACTATACGGTCAAAATCGGTGATGTGTATATAGTAAAAGTATCGCCGATTTCATTAGATGATATTGAGCTGATATAATGATTATTTTTGGATGATGATATTCAATATTTTATCCTAAAATTATGGATTAAGAGCGAATTTCCCTTTTCTTTCCCCTAATTTTCATTATAACACTTTAATTTAGTTTAAAGGCGGAAAATAGACAATTTTAAGCCATATTTTATAATAAAATTATGGTAAAAGTTATCATATTATGTGCTAGAAAAAATTTTCAAAAATTTTTGTTTTTGCCTAAAAAAATATCTATATTAGCATTGTAAGAGAAAGAGATGAGGAATCAAGAATAGAAACACTTGAAATTCACTCTTTTTTTTAAGTTCTGAAAGGTGGCAAAATTTTACAAAAGCCGTATAAGGAAACATTTTTTTTGCCACCTTTAGTTAGATAGTAAGAAGAATGATTTTCATATACTTATGAAAAAGTAGATAGTAATATATAAACTTAATGATATTTATTTTAATTATGAATCAAATTACAATTAATGGGGGCTCCTATAGATACCTTAGTGAGTTGAAAGAGTTTAGAAATGGTTTACCAAATGGAGTTATTAACAAAACAAAACCAGATGTAGGTGGTACTTATATCGCTGCGAATTGTGATAAAAACTATATTATAGTTTGTCCATTTAGAGATTTAGTAGATAGTATAGCAGCAGATACTAATAACAAATATGAAGTATTTAAATGTTATGGTGGTATTTATGAAGCTGATTGGAGAAAATATGAAAACAGTCATACAATAAAGAAAATAGCTGTTACTTATGATAGCTTTAGTAAGAAGTTAGTTAAGTGGATAAATCCAAAAGATTACTATGTAGTAGTTGATGAATATCATTTATTACTTAGTGAAATGGATTATAGAGAGAATGCAATTAATGGATTAATTGAAACAATTAAAGATTTCAAACATTACTCATTCTTATCAGCTACTCCAATAGATATTGATTTTGAGGTAGATGCTTTTAAGAATTTACCTCATTATAAGATTACTTGGGATGAATCAGATACAGTAAAGGTATTTAGATTTAAAGCTTCTAAATTAATTGCTGGAGTTGCTAACTTTATAAATAAATATCTTAAAGAAGGTATATCTATAAACGGAATAAATGTAGAACAGTTATTTGTCTTCTTTAATTCAGTTACTGGAATTGAACAGATGGTTAGAAGTTTAGATTTAAGTCCAGATATTGTAAAGATTTGTTGTGCTAATACTAAGAGAAATAGATTAATACTAAATGAATATGAAGTAGAACCAGTAACTAATCCTAATAAGAAACTTAACTTCTTTACTAAAAAAGGATTCCAAGGATGTAATCTATTTAGTAATAATGCTTTAGTAGTAGTAGTTTCAGATGGCTTTAGAGATTCTTCTTTAGTGGATATATCTACAACACTTGAACAGATTGTAGGTAGACTTAGAGAGAATAAAGAGTATCACAATATCTTTAGAAATTTCTTAATTCATTTCTATAGTACAAACAATCATATAATGAATGATGATGAATTTACTTAGCTAATGAATGAAAAGGAAGAAGATGCTAAATTAAAACTATCTGGATGGAGTAAAATGGATGAAAAAGAAAAGATTTCATTCTCTAAAAGTTTGAATCTTACTAAAGATTTAGTATCTATTTATGATGGAAATATTATGAAGTATAATCCTTTAAAGAAAGAATATTTTAAATATATGCAAAAGGTTAGAAATCAATATAAAGACGGATTTGTTGTTAGAGATACTTATAAAGATAGTAAGAGATTTGAAGCATCTAATCAGCAAATTTGGGATGATTTCTCTTTAAAAGTAAAGAAAGCTATTACAGTTAGCTATCAAACTTTATTAAAGAATTATATAAAAACAAAAGATGAAGATTATTTAGTAGATAATCCAGAGTTTAAGACTTTCTGTTATTATTTAAAAGAAACAGAAATGAACTCTTTAAGATGGAATAAAGAAAAGATGTTGGCTAGATGTGAAGATTACAAAAAGTTAGATGATTTGTTTAGAAAGATATATAAGAAAAATAAATTCTATTCAAATGATAGTTTAAGAGAATACTTTATTAATGAGTTTCCTAAGTTATATATTAATCTTAAACCTAAATCAACTTTAATAGAATCACATAATAATATTTTTACTGTAAATCCAGTAAAGAAAAAAATAGATGGTAAAACAACTAGAGGATATATAGTAGATAATTACAAATTAATGAACCAATTAAACTAATTAATTATGGATAGTTTTTAGAAAAGTGAATAGATAGGAAGAAATAAGTTTTAGAAATGGTGTAATGATAATGCAATTAATGTAGTGTTTACTAAAGAATAGTTTGATAAACTAGATGCCTATATTATATGTAAAGGAGTTAAGATAGGAGTAGAAATTAAGAATAGAGCTTTAAAATACAAGGATTATCCTACCTTAATGATTGAAGTAAGTAAGTTATATGCTATGAAGAAGAAAATCTAGTAGCATAACCTTAAAGATTGTTGGTATGTTAACTTTATTGGAAATGAAATGTTTATCTTTAGATTTAACAAAGTAATAGAACTTTGCAGATAGCATAAAGTAGAATTAAAGCATATACACTGCAATAAAACTACAGCTGTTGAATCCAATAAAGTAGATAAGAGAGTATTATTTATAGATAAAAAATATAGTTATAAAACAACATTATGAAAAACTTAGAATACATTTTAATTGGAATTTTGTTTATTTTAGCAGTAAATATAGCTGTTGAATATACTTCATATAAATGGATAAAATACTTTGATAGTAAGATAGAATTAATGTAGTAGAGTTAGTATTAGAAGAATCCTTATTTAGATGGTCTTAGTGTTAAATTAGACAGTATTAATAAATCACTTAATTAATTATGAAGAAATTAGTTATAATATTCGTGTTTTGTTTATTTAATTTAGTTAGTTACTCACAAGTAATTCGTCCATTAGAATGGGGAATGACACAAGAAGAAGTAACTACAGCAATGAAATGTCATTTAGATTCATTAGATAATAATTCTTTAATAACTTATGATATAGTTTCCTATGGTAATTTCCAAATAGATTATGTTATATTTTCTTTTAATCAAAATTATAAGTATGGTTTAACTAGTATAACACTTTGTAAAAAAGTTAATACATTAATAGATGCAATTACTTTAAGAGATGAATGGATGAAACATTTTAGTTCTTATTATCAAAAATTTATGACTGGAAAATATATAGCATATAGTATTTTTGATGATAATAACAATTATATAGGTATAATTGAAATGTTTAAACACAATAATAAATATATAGTAATGTTTATAAATACATATCGTTAAATATTAATGCCTACCTATTAATTTAGATAGTCTTACAAAGGAATTAAATAAAGCAGATAGTGTTAATCTTTAATAAAATATCTGATTGTTCTACTTATTATATAGTAAGGTTTACTAACTTTGCGGATAAATTAATTAATTATGAAAAAGAAATCTTTAATTATTTCAGGTTTTATAGCTGTTATAGCTATTATTTTAGGTGTTTTGGGATATATGTACTTTAATACTTCTTGTGATACTTATGTAATTAAAGTAACACAAAATAAAACAGAATTAGTACAAACATTCCACACTAAAGATACAGTTGAAGCGAATATACAGATTAAAAATTGTATGGATTCTATTAATGATGATATTAATTATGACAGAAATTATGCCAAAAATGAGCTTTCTAAATCTATAGAAAAGCTTTATAGTAACGGATTCACTGGAGATATAGATGCTGTTTTATATGGTGATTACTATGACTGTACTGATTTTAATATTGCAGAACTGATTGCTCAAATTAGAGCATATAAGGATATAGCTGAAGAAAGTTATAATACAAGTTATGGTGTAATTATATTCAAACATAATCACTTTTGGAAGCCTAAGAAAGTAAGTAAGAAAGAATTGACTAAACAGCTCTTAGATATAAAGAAGCATCAAGATAAGACAGAAGAATCAAAGAAGAAATATAGAGCTGAGATTTATTATAAAATCTATTAATAAAAAAGCCTATCTATTAATTTAGGTAGGCTTTATTTGTTTATAGTAATTCTTTATCTATAAGATTATAAATAGATTCTCCTAATTCTGATTTAGAGAGATTTGGTAAACCTATCTTACTATTTATCAGCTCTAGAACATCTTTATTTAATGTTTCTACATTACCATTTTTACTGTATAATGGTAGATTATTATAGAATATTGGACATTCTTTCTTTCTAAAATTATTAATCCATATATTATAAGTAAAAGTAAACTCTAACTTACTTTTAGAGATGATAGTTATATCTACCAGCTTCTTTTTTCCATCTTTATAAGCATTAAGTTTGATGCTATCTATCATCTGATACATCAAATCTTTCATCTTTAATCTATCTTCATATTCATCAATATTCAATTCATTAGCTGTTAAAGACATTGCATATTTCTCATTCTTTGACAATTCTAATGTATTGATTTTACCTACTATCTCTTCCAGTTCTTTCTTATTATTGTCTATTACTGACTTAATTTCAGCCTTTTTACTTTCTAATCTTTTAAGGCTGTTGTTATATTGAGAATAATTATAAATACCATCAATGTATTTATTAGTAATAACCTCAACTTTACTATTAAAAGATTCTAACTCCTTTGTAGCAGTGACAATCTTCCTTTTTAAATCTGATTCCTTTACTTTCCATTCTTTAATTGTATCTGCATCAGATTCCATCATAAAACGCTGATACAGTCTTTTAGTAACTAACCACAATAGTTCATCAACTACTTCACGTCTAATTACTGGAGATTGGCAATCACATTTAATATGCTTTCTATTTGCTAAAGTCTTACTATAGCAAGTATAGAAATCACCAGCAGCTATATAGTTTCTACCACAACAGCTACATCTTAATAATCCTACTGCAAAGTTAACATTACGATATTCTTTAGTTCTTTTTACAGCAATAGTTTTTTCTTTAATAGCTTTACATTTATCAAATAGTTCTTTACTAATGATATTCTTAGTGTAATAACTATCAGCTAATATACCTTGTATCATATCATAGTTGAACTTCTTACCATTCTTTGTATAACCTAAAGAATTTAACTCATTTACTAACTTATATATACTGTATTTACCAGTAGAATATAAGTCATATATCTTTCTTACTATAGCAGCTTCATCAGTATTAATAATGAAGTGCTTATTTTCATCCAATGTAATTCCAAATTTTATATTACCACCATAATAGATACCATTAGCTTTATTTCTGTCCTTACCACGCTTCATTTTTGCAAACATTTCATCGGTTTCATACTCTACTATTGAAGCATAAATAGAAAATGCCATATCACCACCAGTAGTTTTATTACCAGATTCATCTAGTAATGTAAATGAAGGATTCTTGCAATATACTTGAATCTTATTATTTACAAAAAACTTTTTCATTTCAATTAATCTACTTTCATCTCTACCTAATCTGTTTAAAGCCCAAAGTGCAACAGATTTAATAGATGGATTATTAAGTATAGTAGATTTAATATCCTCTAACATCTGTAGATACTTATCATTTTGTTTTCTAGCAGATGCCCCAGCTACTTCAATAAAAGCCATTTCATCATCTGTAAAACCTAAAGTCTTACAGTAGTCTACCAGTTCTTCTTTTTGAGATTCCGTTTCTTGCTGTTCGGTGCTGGCTCTAACAATACAAAGTATCTTTCCTTTATTCATATTACTAATATTTTATGCTTGCAAAGTTACTAAAAATAATTGATTATTTACCAAATATGCTATATGACATTAATGTTCTTATTACAGTAATGGGCATTACCAGAGCCTCGAAGTGTGGAACGGGTGACGAAGGTTCCACGCTTTTTTCATATACCTAAAAGATAACCTATGGACACGTTGTCTAATGTGTACATCCGAGAAGGCGGCAATCTCCTTTCCGGTGCGCGGCTTACCCCTCGCACGTTCCCCAGTCAGTTCAAGAATGGGGTGTCGGTGGAGAACGCTCCACAGAAACCAAGTGACACAAGACAACAGGAGCAGATAAAGCAATGGTTCGTCCTGCGTGTGGTTTACCATCACGAACAGGCAGCTAACGACTGGCTGGAAGAGTTGGGCATTGACACTTACCTTGCCATGCATGATGCTGAGAAGGAGATGAACGGCAAGAAAAAGCGAATGCGTGAACCGCTTATCCCCAATCTGCTCTTTGCCCATGCCACCAAGGGAGAGATGGGCTTTGCGCTCGCTGCAACTGGCAATGCCTACCTCAGCTACTACTACGACCACTTCCGCACCAATGTCGACGGCAAGAACCCACCGCTCATCGTCCCCGATAAGCAGATGGATAATTTCATCCATTTGACGAGCATCGACAACGACCACATTCTCTTCGTCGACCGCTCCCAGTGCCATTTCAAAAGTGGCGACCATGTCGTTGTCACCGATGGCGACTTCCGAGGCATTGAGGGCCGTATCGCCCGTGTCTCCCGCCAGCAACGTGTCGTCGTCGAGCTTGACGGAATAGGCTGCATCACCACCGCGTATATACCCAAAGCGTTTTTAAGAGTGAAAGAAGGTGGTTTGCTATCTGAATTTGATAGATAGATATAATTGCTGTATAGATATAACATCATATTTGTTAACGATTTTAACTAAAAGGTTACTGAACTATTGTAATATATATACCAATGGAATATTCTCTCATAGCCAATACTGGAATACATGTAATGACATTCCAGATAGAAGTTAATACGCAGGATCCACATAAAATGTGGTTCCATGAATGGTATGATAAGCAAAATGGAGAGTGGCGTTTGGATGCTGTGTATAAATTAGCCTCTGAAGATGTATACTACAATAAGAAAGATATTTTCGAAGGTGGTTATTTTAATGTGGCTTCAGAGGAAATTTCAACAGCTATATTGAAGGAAGATGGTATTTTCCCCATCAAGGTAGATGATGAAATGTCAGATGGTATAGACGGAGAAGTTTACAAAATCAACTTTCAAGATAAACAATGTTGTTTGTCTGACTTTGAGAATCAATGGCTTCCTGTGCCTTATTTTTTCAAAAAGACAAGCAAAAGATTGTCATTCGGTCCATTGAATTGGAGCAGAATGAAATTGCTGCCTGCAGGTGAATATAATGGCATTAAGAAATATAATGTAATATTGGCCTTCGATACAAGGGCAGGTTACGAGGCAAATGAATATAACGAATATCCAGTGTTTCCCGACAAGTATCGCAAAGACATGAGGTTTGAAGTATGCGATAATGATTTCCAACTTATGGACTACTGCTCCTCAAATGAAGAGTGGGGATACATTAATGCCCATCTCATGAAATTATCCCACCCTGAAGTTCAAAGAATATCTCAAATAAAAGGAAAAAATGTTCAGAAAACAGCATATTCAGCAACTTACATATACTTAATTGACTATATTGTAAGGAACTCTCTGTTTCCTTCTGTAACATTATTCAAGGACGACGGCGTTGAGTATCGTAAAGTTGATATGGTTGTTGACGTCGGTAATTCAAAAACTACGGCAATCTTAATAGAGGATGGAGTGTCTTTGAAGAATGTCCAGCCTCTTGAACTTACTGATTATACAAGCCTCATTAATACAGATGGAGAGAAATCAAAAGTTTGCAAGTATAGCGATCCCTTCGATATGCGTGTTACTTTTAGAAAAGTAAAATTTGGAAGATTTGGAATTAATAATAGCCCGCAATTTGTTTATCCAAGTTTCGTTAGACTCGGAAACGAAGCAAACTCTTTAATCCGTAAATCATCATCTCTTGATGATGACACGGAGAAGTTATGTACATATTCAAGCCCTAAACGATTCCTTTGGGACAATATGCCTTGCAAAGAAGAATGGAGATTCCTGGTGATGAAGGATGAACCAGCTGATGATTGCATTCTCAATATTCCTGGTTTAAGTAATTTCTTGAGAAGTGATGGTACTATAGATGAAACCGGAAACGGTGGCAGTTCATATCACTACTCAAGACGTTCGTTAATGACTTTAGCTTTCTTGGAAATGTTGCTGCAAGCATGGGGGCAAGTAAATGAACATGATTATCGGTATTCTCATGGCAATAAATCTATGCCAAGACGAATAAGTAGGCTCATCGTTACTTGTCCTACGGCTATGTCGCATTTAGAAAGGGAAGCTATGGTAAAGTGCGCAAATGATGCGATTCGTCTTATATCTCTTTTCTATGGTAAAGAGATTGCTACAGAAGTTTATCCCAAATATTGCAAAGATGAGCAAAGTTGGTATTATGACGAAGCTACTTGTTCGCAATTGGTCTATATGTATGGTGAAATAAGTCAAAAATACAAAGGCTGTTGTAAGGAATTCTTTGACTTGTATGGGAAAGGGAATGCCACTTTGACTATCGGATCACTTGATATTGGTGCAGGTACCACAGACCTTATGATTAACGAGTACAAATACGAAGAGGATAATGTGACAGAGGTAAAACCAATACCTAAATTTTACGACAGTTTTTATTATGCAGGGGATGATATGTTGAAAGCCCTTGTGAAGAATGTCATGCTTATTGACGAAGGCAATAATAGCAGCGCATTTAGGGCAGCTTTAAGTAATTTAGGGCAACGAGAGTACCGTCAACTCATGAAGAATTTCTTTGGTGCAGATTACAATGGTCAAACAGTTGTAGAAAAAAAGCTGAGGCGTGATTTCAATGTGCAATATTCTGTTCCTCTTATGAATTACTTCTTAGGTTTGCTCAGTAGTCAAAGCAGGGATTGTACAATTGAGTACAAAGATGTATTCACTGATTGTGAACCTAATCAATATGTGTTAGACGGCTTTAAAAACAAAACGGGGATAGACGTAACAAAGTTGGTGTGGAACTTCAACTATGATTATGTCTCTTCAATAGTTAAGCGTGAATTTGAACCATTATTGCGGAAAATATCTGCAATATTGTATGCTTGTTCTTGTGATATTGTTATTCTCTCTGGTAGACCATCTTCTCTACCAGCCATAAGAGAACTATTCTTGAAATACTATCCAGTCGCCCCAAACAAGTTAATTGTTTTAAACAACTATTATGTAGGAGACTGGTACCCATTTAGTAACAATACGGGATATATAAAGAATCCAAAAACTATAGTAGCAATAGGAGGAGCCATTGCATACTATTCGACTAAACTTTCAAGCATGAATGATTTTGTGCTTGATCTTAGTTCTTTGAAAGCACTTAAGTCAACGGTAAACTACATAGAACCTGCACGAGAAGGAAGAAGAAATGACTACATTATAACTCCCCAAAAATCAAATGGAAAAATTGTAGTCAATGAGTTGCCTTCTTATTTAAGGATTAGGCAATTAGGATTAGACTCATACCCATCTCGCATTCTATATGCCATAGACTTTAATTCCTGTAAACTTAGAGAAAATATAAGAGAAAAGGCAAGGGCTAAGGGGGAAAACATGACAGATGGTGGAGTTCTTGCAGCTCTAAATGAGAAGATAGATACATTTAAGTTAAAAATGCCATTTACAATTTCTTTGGAAAGAGATAGTGAAGACATTGAAAAGTTAAGTGTTGAATCAGTAGAAGATTCCAATGGTAATGAATTTTCAAGAGATTATTTTGAAGTGGATATTCAAAGCCTTGGTATTAATTACAACTATTGGTTAGACACTGGCTCTTTCGATTTTTAAGAGTTTTGCTATGATACAGAATGACATTAATAAAGATATAAACATAATAAATAACGCCTTAGATTGGGCTAAAAGATACGGAGTAGAATCATTTCCATTTGAGGCTCTTAAAGATGACAGAAGATACTTGCGAAGAGTGGGTAATGCTCTGTCAGTCAATTGTGCCGTTGCCGCTTATGGAGAGAGTCAGGTAGGTAAATCTTATCTGATAAATAGCTTGTTGTCTACATCTGATGCTCCATTCGTAATTTCCAATAATGGAAAAGAATATAGTTTTATAGATGAGATTAATCCCAGTGGAGGCAAAAACACAAAGGTAGAATCAACTGGTATCGTAACAAGGTTTACCATAAAAAACGATATCAACGAGAAAATGAATGATTATATCAAGGTAAATAATCTCTCCGTTGTTGATATTATTTTACTATTGACGGATTCCTACTATAATGATGTAAAAATAAATTTAGAGACATCGCTTAGTACAGAGGAAATAAGACAAAAGCTCTTAAACTTAAAGAGTACTTTCTCTTCCAATGATATTAAACAGAATATTATTACTGAAGACGATATAAAAGATATTGAGGATTATCTTCGTGATATAATTGGTAGCAATTCCAAACCAGTGTTGGATTCTGGCTTTGCAAAAATCACGTCTACTTTTATTCAGAATGTTCCGTATACAAACTGGGTAGATGTATTCGGCTTGCTGTGGAATAATAATGTCGATCTTAACCGACTCTTCTCTACATTAATTAATGAATATAAGAAGCTGGGGTTCCAGACATCTGTGTATATTCCATTTTACACAGTATTGGCTTCACAAGGAACGATTCTGAAGATAGACTGGCTTGATACTGTTTGCGGTATGGACATTGATTATGGCAAAGACGAGGCTTTTACAGATGTTTTTGACCAGGATGGTAATCTTATTGCTAGTCAGTTTGGAAAAGGATATTTGTCAGCTTTGATAGCAGAGTTGACATTTGTACTTCCTCAAAGCATTGCCAACGAGAGAAAATTCCTTGAGAAGATAGACCTGCTTGATTTCCCTGGTGCTCGTTCAAGAGAGAAATACAAAGAAGAGCAGATAAAATCTGTATTACCAAAGATACTAAGAAGAGGCAAAGTGGCATACTTGTTCAACAAATATTCACGCTCTCTTCAGATCAGTGCTGTCCTCTTCTGTCATCATAATGACCAAAAAGCAGAGCCTACAATAGGAGAGACGATTAATTCTTGGTTAAATCAAGCGATAGGTAAGACACCCGAAGAAAGAACAAAGTTTTTAAAGACTACCAATGGAATAACTCCGCTATTTTTCATTGCAACTAAGTTTAACTTAGACATGCAAAAGGAGAAAATGGATAGTCCTGCTACATCCAGTGATTTATCCTCGCACTGGAAACGTTTTGATACAGTCATTCCCGAAATCATCAAGCCCGAAAGTTGGATGGAGGATTGGGTTATTCCTGGAGGTATGTTTAAATCAAAATATTTCCAGAACATTTTTTTGCTGCGCGACTTTTACTGGTCGGGCAAGAATTTGCTATTTGATGGTTATAGTGATCGAGCAATTAAAAGTCCGGAATCAAACATCCATACTTTCCCAGAATATCCTAACTATTGGGAAAACCTTAAGCAAAGCTTTCTACACCATCCTTTTGTTCAACGTCATTTCGAAAATCCAGAAAAAGCATGGGAAGATGTTGCATCTCTTAATAATGACGGTTCCAAAGCTATCATTAAACAGCTTAATGGCATAGCTTCTTATCTTGATGGCGCAAGACTTGCAAGATATACACATAAATTAAAGGATATTAACGACGATATTCGTAGAAGACTTGAGGCCTATCATGAGTCAGGAGACAAAGAGGAAAACAATAGAAAGGTAAAACAAATCGCCAGTGATCTAAAGCTTTCCTTAGAATTGTCAGTAGGAAACAACGCAGAGTCTTTTGGTAAAATCATTGATAGCTTAATGATACCATCAGACCCGATCAGAGATATTGCATACAATATCCTCAATCTTCATACTGAGATTCCAAAGGATTTCTCTGCAGTGAACTTTATTAGAGTTCAAGCCGGAATAGATCTTGATGATGACAGAGAGAAAAACATAGGGCGTCTATGCGACCACTTTACCTGTGATGAAACAAGACTAAAGGAAGTTCTTGCAAAACAAGGTTTCTCAATTGATGATGTCGTTCTGAAACCATCAGAAGATCTGGGATCTGAAGCTGCAATTCTTTCAAAGCGTATTCTTCAATATTGGGATGCTTTTCTAAATAACCAAGTAGAAAAACTTGGAACCTTATTGCCTCATTCAAGTGAGTTGGTACTCACATTTCAAAGATTAGGGAAGGCGTTAAATGTGCGTAAATACATTACTGATAAAGTGAATGTATACATTAAGATGTTCGATGAGGAAAACCTACCGAATGCAGTGGCAGACTATGCTTCTCTTTTATTGAACAGGTTCATCAGTAATGTAGGCAGAGACATGATGACTGATGCAGAACTTCATAATATTGAAGCAAAAGCACGTCATTGTGGCTTAGAGGTAGATTTTAGCGCAAAAGCTTCCACCACGTCCTATAACACAAGACCTATCGAAGAAGTCCTTTCCGTTTTGGACGAATCTGCTGGTATGCTGAAGGAAAGTAATGTAGACAAATCGGCTCTCGAAAAACTTCCTTTGTGGAGTAATTTCATGAAATGGGAAAATTGCGTAATGATCGGATTATTATATGCAAGTGACATCTCTGATATAAATCCTGTTGCTAATAACGAAATGGGACAAATGCTTGAAGCATGCGATAAACTATATAACGATTAACAGACAATAATATGAAGGGAAATGCAATCTTTCCAGGAAAGCAAGAAATTTGCTGTACAGAATTGTCATTCTTTACTGATTTTGCAGGTATTGGTAATGATCCTCTGTACAAGCGATATGACAGTGTCTATAGCGTAGTAAGAAGCACTGTACCTGAAAAGTACCTGTCATTTCTTGCTCAACCATACTATTCTGAAGATGAGGATAAGATACATTGGTATGTAGAAAAATGGCACGAAACTCCAAGACCAATAGATAAGCTTCAAGGTGAAGAACGAGATCATTATGAGGCTATTAAGAATGATACAATAGATGCTTATGAGGAAGCCCTGCGTCATTCAAGCGGTGATGCTAATATCATTCTCACGCAAATTCTAAAGTACATTAAGGATGAATACATATATTGCTATGATGAAAAAGTAGTCCTCACTGTATGGGGCATGAGTGTGGATACAAAGCTTCATGAAACAAAAGGTAGTGTTGTATATGTTTCACCAGAAGATAAGAAAAGGTTTACTGTTACTTTTGATGTAGGAGTAAATGGTGATCTTTATAACAGGCTTGATGCAAAACTTTCTCGTGAAGACGGAAAGATCATAGCAAAGGAAGATCTGCCTAAGGTCAATGCTCATACCGGTTACGAATTTAAAGAGTGGCAGCCGTCACCCTTTGGATATGTCGTTCATTCAGATGTAACCTTTAAAGCTATTTACATCAAAGTAGAAAAGCCAGTCGATGATAGTGTTGACAGTGCAGAAAGACAACAAACTCCTCCTGTTGTTCCTCCTGTGCCGCCTGTTCCACCAAAGAATGACAGGAAATTCGTTTTTCTCCCTGGAGACAATGGAACTTTAGATGGAACTACAGAGTTCATAAAAGAAGATGGGTATACTCTGCAAGTCTCTGATTTTCCTCAGGTAAAGCCCAATAAAGGATACGAATTCAATAAGTGGGCTCTTGAAAGTAGACCAAATGAAAGTAGATATACTGCAACTTATAGAAGGCTTCTGTGGTATAGAAGATTTTGGTTATGGCTTACAGGATTAGATTGGCGTGGCTGTCTGAAATGGCTGTTCCTGTTTATTCTGTTCCTAATTCTCTTATTCTTTCTTTTACGTGGTTGCAATGGCTGTTCACATCACGCAGAAGAAAATGGTGTTGTGCCTATTGATTCTGTTAAGGATAAGAACGGCAAGGTCGTAGATGACAATGGTCATGCCCACAATATCATTGATGATGATGGGAAACTGCCTGATGGTACCGTGGTAGCACCTATTACTGACGATGATGGATACATGCCACCTATTGGTAAGTCTCCAGATGGAGAAAATATTGTCGCAAACAGACTTAATATCTATTTTGAAAACGACAATGCCAATTTGGACCAGTTCGCTCAAGATTTCAAAACAGCTTATCCACAAGAGGATTATGCTATCATTGGGTGCGATCGGGATGTAAAAATGGTCCAAATACAAGTACCGACAGTTCAACGTGACAGAGTAAGAGAAGAGATAGTCTCTAAGCTGCCGCGTCAAAAGTTTTTTGTTGTCGATGAAGCAATTTTCCAACTTAACGGTTATATCAAAGATGCTGGTTCGGATGCAGGATGGCATTTGAAAGCAGTCAATGTAACCGGTGGATGGAAATATACAAAGGGCTCTACTGATGTTACTGTAGCCATCGTAGACGATGGTATAGATTATAGCCATCCTATGTTTACTGGTAGAATCGTTGCAGCATACAACGTATTTACTCAATCAAATACCCTGAGCCGTGGCGAGGGACATGGAACGCACGTTGCAGGGTTAGCAGTTGGATCTGCTCAGTATTTCAATCAGGGGGCATCGGGAGTGGCACCAAATTGTAAATTGATGCCTGTACAAGTCTTTGACAATAACTATTCAACGTTTTCGTCAATTACAAGTGGAATTATGTATGCTGTTCATAAGGGTGCGGATGTTATTAATGTATCTATAGGCCCAAATTTCGAAGGACTAAACTCTCTGTCAGAGAGTCAGCAGGTCCAAATTGCTCAAACTCATTTTAAGAATGAGGAAAGAGTATGGGATAAGATAATATCAATAGCCAACAAGAAAAATAGCATCATAGTTTTTGCTGCTGGTAACAATGATATATTGACAAAAATTCTTCCTGAGTGTAGATCAAATCAGACTATCAATGTAGCGGCAGTCAATAAGTCTTTAACAGCTACAGAATTCACAAACTATGGAGCCGGTTCGAATATCTCGGCTCCCGGTGAAGATATCTATAGTTCTTTTCCTGTTAAGTCTTTTAGATATTGCGACGGAACGAGTATGGCGGCTCCAATAGTGTCAGGTGCAATAGCTCTCATGAAGAGTCAGAAGAAGAACCTCACTGTAACACAAGCTTTAGGTGTCCTCCAAGCGTCAGGTAGGAAAGTTCAAGGTAATGTTCCTCCTATGGTTCAAATTGATAAAGCACTGGCTTTCGTAAGAAGTGGAAAATTCCCAAGTCCAATTCAAGGAAACGGAATAGGAAGCCAACCTGTTATTAATAATGAAGGCAATGGAATAGGCAACATAGGTATAGGTGACGATGGCACTGCAAATGGAACAGTACCAAAAGTTCCAGACCAAAATACCAATTATGATGAAATTCGTAGACTTATTCGAATATATAAAAAGAAAATTCGGGAATTGGAGAAACAATTACCAATTGGAAAATAATAAGAACAAAGTAAAGATATGAATAAGAAACTAAAATTTTCATGGGGGCATATAGTCGCCTTCCTTGTTCTGATATTCATTGGCTACATCACATTTATGGGTGTAACCTATGCCTCTGATGGTAATTTCAGTAAGGCAGGTGCGGAAACTGCAATTATCTTAGTGGTACTCATTATCTTCTTTATTGGCGCACAATATATGAAAGGCGTTGATGAGAAGTTCAAAAAGAGTATTGCTTGGGAACGTATATTCATGTATGCTTCCCCTTTGGTCTTTATTATCTGCATGATTCCTTATTCACATTTTTGGACAGTCTTCAATAATGGAAAAGAGATTACCAAACAGTTCGACAGCGCAATCGAGTTATCAAAGAATATGTTTATCGACTATGATGAATATGCGCATAAACGTGTTGATAACTACCAGGCTATGCTTAACCGAATCGTAAGCAATAAAAGTCTTAGGCCACAAGAATTCAGAGATTTAGGCTTTACAGGACGAAATGATAACGAGCAGAAGCGACTGATGATCAAAGAACTCGAAATTCAGTTGTTATCAAGCAACTATGATAGCCTGAAAACGACCGCTACAGCCTGGATAGACAATGTCAAAGGAGCAAGTGTATGGAATGTCTTTATCATCGGAAACATAAAACAGATAAAGACTTCGATGGGGAGTTGGAATAAGGACTTGGCTTCATTTGCTGCCAAAAAGATAAATAATGAGGAGTACAAGGGGTACAATACAGTTGAAGTATATTCGGATCATGGAAAAGAAATATCTAAGGTTGAGACTGCTTTGGACAACTTGAAAGGCTTGTATACTGAATCATCAACTCCAACTCCGACAGCTTTAATAACAGGTATTCTTTGTTATATTCTCTTGCTGTTCCCTTACATCATACAGAGACGTAATACAAAGAATATTTATAGGCTATTCGGTCAAGAAGGTGCACACAGAACAATAAGGGATGCTGACGAATATCTTGGTGGGTCTCAAAAAGAAACTAACAGATTTGAGCATAGGAGACAAGTTAGAGACGCTCAGGTCCAAGAGCAAGATACTCAAGAAAAGCCACAAGTCAATCAGCCTCGTCAAAGAGGAGGACTTCATGGAAGAATAAGAATGGAATAAATAACATATAATATAATGCTAACAAAAGAAGACTTATTAGACAATGTAGAAAGCTACACTTCAGAAGAGCTAGCCGACTATATTAAATCTAACCTCGTCTCTTTGGATGAATTAAAAATGACAGGATCGCTATCTCCTACAAGACGTAGGGAGATAGAAGATCTTGTAAAAAATTCCGAGGACGATGATTGGAAAAAGGCTCAACAGATAAATACTATTGAAGCCTATCAGCAGTATTTAGACACCTATCAAAGTGGAAAATATCGCAATGAGGCAAGGAATAAAAAATCCGAATTGCAATCTGAAGCACAAGTTGCTGACGCTGAGAGTGAGTGGGAGTTGGTAAACAAGGATAGACTGCATGATTTAAAGCTGTATAGAGACTCTCATCCCTCTGATGATCCGCATATGTCAGAATGCAAGAAGCTTATTTTTAATCTTCAAGCATCTTCTTATGCTGGACCCGGTATTATTGTCCTTTCCAACAAGATTACTGAAATTGATACGTCTACAAAGGTTCTTGATAAGCCGGCGGTTAAGGCACAAGCCATTAAAGAAGCATTGAATAGCGGAAGAGCATCTAAAAAAGATATACTGAACAGAATTCAGAAAGATCACAACTGGCTTGACCATACAACGCTGTACAAGTTGATGGTTGACGATCAACTTATAGACTTCGATGACTTAAACAGTATTGGCATTGATAGTCGTTTCTTCTCTTGTCTTGGTTCTGCAGATAACAACATCCTAACATTTAATGCGAAAGCATTGACAGAGATAGATCTTCCTTGTACAGAAGTCTATTTTTGGGGTATTCCATCTTCTGGTAAGACCTGTGCATTAGGTGGCATTCTAAGTGTTGCCAATAGTGGTCATGTAGCAAGAACTATGGCAATGGATAAGAATTGTCAAGGATATGCCTATATGAACAGTCTTGCAAATCTCTTTAAGAGCGATAAGGCTACGAACTTACCACCAAGTACAGGCTTCACACAGACCTATGCTATGAGTTTTGACTTGGTAGATCAAAGAGGAAAAACTCATCCTATAACCTTAATAGATTTAGCAGGTGAGTTGTTCAAGGCAATGTACTGGCATGATGCTGACCCATCGAAATTGACTGACGAACAGTCTAAGCATCTTGAGACGGTTACTAATATTTTAAAGAACAACCGTTCCGATAACCGAAAGATTCATTTTTTCGTTATTGAATATGGTGCTGAGAATCGTCTTTACGATGGATTCCCTCAAAACGTATATCTAAACGGAGCTCTTCAGTATATAGACGGAACTGGCATTTTAGACAATGATACCGATGGAATCTATGTATTACTTTCAAAATCAGATAAGGCAGAAAGAAACGGTCTCAATAGCCTTGAAGACATAAAAGAGTACATTGGTAAAGGCTATGCGAACTTTTATAATGGTTTGGTAAACCTCTGCCAGAAGTACGAAATCAATGGCGGCCATGTTGACATCATTCCATTCACTTTGGGAGAGGTCTGCTTTAAAGACTTCTGCCTATTCGATGACTACGACTCTTCCGAAGTCGTGAACCTTATTCTTGAGCGTTCTTATACTCTTGATACAGGCAAGATTGGTAAACTTAAAAACATATTCAGATCATGAATACGATAACAATATATATTCACATAATAGTGGGAGGTGATCGTGGAGCAATGCAATATGGTGTTGCTTCCGAGATCAAGAACTATGTGCGTGACTTTCGAGGAAAACTTCCTTACAACAGTCAAACATCTTCTTTATTAGCTTTATCTTTGATTAGCACTAGTACGACAAGAGGCGCCCTATATACAATAATCAAAGCTGCTAATGGTGGAAGACCTCAAGATTATATCAGCTGCGACATTTTTGTGCCAGCAGAAGTAAAAATTAGCAAGGATGAGGTTGTTGACCTTTTGAAAAAGGCCGAAAACATAATCTCTAACGATGAGCTTAAGGACGAGACCATAAACTCCTTGGTTTCTAAGACTTATGCAACGAAGAAAGCTCTTCCTCAATTTACTTCCTCACGGAATGATTCTTCTTACGCTGTTAGGTACTATGGTAAAGGCACTGACTATTCTCTTGAAGACATAGTAGAGAGCCCTTTCCAGAATTACTACGCCAACTACGGATATATTATTCTTTCAAATAAAGGAGAAGGTATATCCTTTTCATCAGCTCAAGCTGATTTAACCAACAAGCCAATTGTATCTCTTGTGGAAATTGAGCCCGCGCAAAATCGAAGAGGATTTATCCTCTCTATAGATGGGATAAAATTAGACCATACCATCAGTATACAAGAAGGAACTACGCATAAACTTACTTGGAGTAAGGAAGGGTATGCCGAATTAGAAGCCCAAATTACTATAAAGAAAGGTATGACAATACCAACTCTTCGTGATAGTGACATAATCATGCGTATACCACTGACACATTTCCATGTTGTTGATGGAAGAACGAATAAGGGCATTCCATATCATTACGATGCTGATTTTATGCAGAAATCGTCTAAATTTGGAAAATATATAGACATAAAAGAACAGGATTTTTCAAAGGCAGCTATTAGATTCTCTGCTGATGGATATAAGTTACGTACTCTTCCTCTAAAGGATGCTATGAGTGTTCAACTTATTACTCTTGAAGAATGTAGATTTGTCTACAACATAGATTTGACTATTAACTCTGTTTCATACACAGGGCAAAAAGTAGCCAATCATGAATTAGATTGGTATGATCTTCTTCTACCTGATGGTTTCAAGCACTCTAATAAGCATCTCGCTTATGGAGAAGATCAAATAAACAGAGCCACCTGGACTTATAACCAGCCTCAGAGAGATCAAGCATATGAGTACGTCTCTGAAAGAAGACTCAATGAGAGAACTGGATATGATGGAAACCATAGACATAAGAAGCATTCTTTAGCAAAAAGGGCTCTTATTGGGGGTGCTATGCTACTTTTTGTAGTATTATTCACAGGTCTTATTTGGCCTGGATGGTTTCATAATGATAAGCACATAGCCCCAGAGGATCAAAGTCAAGAAACGCTGATTGACTCTGCATACGTAAATCAGCTTGTCAAATATCTTGACAATTCTGATCAGTGGAGCAAAGATAGTCTAAACAAGTATCAGCTTCAGAATCTATACGATGCCATGAACAATTATAAGTTTGATGACATCATTGGACTTGAAAGTAATGACAGTTTGAAGCGATCTTCAAAGTTCTCTCAATTACTTGCTGCTATCAACGAAATTAAGAATAAGGGGATAACAGTTCCGTCAAAAGAAAAGCCATACAGCAACGATGGAAAAATAACATTATCCAAGTACATTGAATATATAAAAGATCCATCACATTTCAAGGGAGAAGGCTCTGAGGATATGGAAGATTCATTTGACGGGGCAGGAAGTGGTGAGGGGTCTTCTCAAGATGAAGCTAAAACAAGCCCTTCTTCAAATGAGCCAAATGAAACTAGGGTAACAAATGGTAAAGGAAACGAGCCTGCTAATAATGGTATAAACCAAATCGGTCACTAATATGACAGACAGTAAAAGAACAGGAACAAAAGTTCTAATCCTTGTATTAGGAGTAGTCCTTTGCGTAGGTGGAATCTTGGTCTTTTATAAGACTAAGGTCTCACCGCCTACGAATTTGAAGTATGGAAACCAGCATTTTAACTTTCTCGAAAATGAAATAAGTTCTTTGAAGAAAAGTAATGAGCAGAATGATACTGCATTATACAATATCATGGATGAGCTGAGCTGGTATTATCGTGATGATTTTATCAGCCTTCAGGAGTATGGCATCTTAACTGACAGCCTTGCTAAAGCATACGTACCGCCCTTTATTTCAGCTTCAAAAGCTGAATTCAAAAAGGAGGTATGGGACAATGCAAAGCTTAACAACATCCTGTCTCATATCTATATGCTTAGAGGTTGGACAACCAATAATGGTGAACCCGTCATTAGCGGTAATCTTGCCCAAGGCTTAAATGATATAGAAACAACTATAGGTCAGTATCGTAAGGCGTGGTCTGTAGCTCATTCTACGAGTTTCCATGGTATGGCTGCTGCCAAATCTGTTATAGCAAATGCACACTATTACAGTAACTTGCCTAATTTACAATCTTGTACATCACTTATGGAAGCTCTTTCCAATGTTACTTCGGCATTGGAGAGACAGCATTTTAGGATTATTACGTCAAAGGTTCAATCGCTTAATAGAGGCTGGATCTATACAAGTCAAGAACATTATGAAGCTCGTATTAACTCTGCAAACAATGCTGTAAGGGAATATAGCAATGGCGCAAAAAGTACTTATGGCAGCTATGCCTCAAGTACATCATCGCTCAGTGCAAGTATCAAAACTTATAAGAACCAAGCAGACGCTTATTACCTTGAAAAAGCAAAGGAGGAGTTTGAACGTCAACAATCAGAACAGCTAACTACATCACCATGGTAAACGACATGCATAAAATATTGTTGTTGTTGTCAATGATCTTCCTTTCAGTGCTAAATTCTAATGCAGTCGCACCGAAAGATGGGGATAGCATAGAGGATTCGTTGCTTAAAGTGAGATGGGATTCTCTGAACACCATTAAAGCCAGATTGACTAATGAAAGAAATACTCTTATTAGCTTCAACAAAATCATCAAAGGTAAACTATCAGAACTTAGCAATGCTAAAGTAGAGGCTAAAGAGAGCCTAGCATCGTTAAGGGAAGACTCTGTGGCCATTTCGCTATTGCAGGATAGCCTGACTGATTTGCGAAAGCAACTCGCTTCTTACACGTCTTACATAAAATATGCGGAACGATGTGCAATCAAATATGCAAATAATAAGCTCTATTATCCATATGATAGCAGTGTGGAGACAGCATTGGATGTACTCTCGCGGGTCAAAAATAACCCTTACCCGCAACTACTTGATATCTTACGGCGTTATCATTCATATTACAGTGACTTTATTGCTACCTTAGATAGAGTTCAACACGATAAAGGAGCCAGGGCCGTTAGTGCTAAGACTAGCATCCGTTCTGATATGATGGCAAAAATTCGGAATGACTTTGCTAAGGATTATATTTCTGCGGTTTCACACACTTCATATTGCTTAAGCCCCTATTATAAGACATCAAACAGTATTCACTATATGGATGTGTTAACAAGGGAAGTTTATAACGCCATTGCAAAAAATAAAGCAGGGCAAAGAGACCTAATCTTTAGTGATTATATCGAGTTTGGACGGTTATTTAGTATTGACAGATGAAAAAAGTATTTTTTATAGCATTCTTGTTGATTGTCTTCTTCTGCGACATTAATGTGTCGCTTGCTCAGTCTGAAAACTCCAATAAAACTTGGGCTGGCATGTCCATTAAAGAAAAGCGAAATGCTATAACCAAGCTGGAGGGAGACATAGCCGTACTTCAAAGTGCAATCAAAAAGCAAAAGTTGGACTCAATCAAGTCTAAACGTGCTTATTGTCAGTTAGATAGTGAGATGACTGCAAACAAAACACATTTTGACGCTATTCAAAAGAAATGTGCATGGTCTATAAATAAAAAGAATTCACTTCAACAGAACATAGAGTCAATAAATTCTGAACTTTCTAAAATCGCAATTTACGACCAATACATCATCGACTATGCAAGTGATAAACTTTTCTATCCTTGGAATAGTTCTGTAAATAGTGCTGTTTCTGCATTGGATAGTATCAAGAGCCCTTCGCTTAAAAGCAAATCTTTACAACTAAAATCGCTCTTGCAAAAATATGAGAGTATGTATAATGAGATTATAAATGTAATAAAAGTTGCTCAGAATGATAAGTTCCGAACAGATACAGACAATACAGTTCTGTTTAAAAATAAGGTGAGTTTAATGATGACCCATACTGTTTATATGTCTGGTTATAAGAGCAGAATCCCTTTCTTAGATCGAATGATAAATCTGTTCTATCGACAGCTAAATCTTCACGCAAAAGGGCATATTGCAGATTTTGAATTCTTGCTTCACTATGACAGGATAGAAAAAATGTAGAATTGCCTTTCCTTGTCGATCCTTTCAGTCTTTCTAATATAAATTGCGTCTAATCCAAAAACTATGCAAGCCAAGAATTATATCCATATGGTACTGTTAGCTTTAGTGATGCTGACGGTATGTAACGGAAAAGCTCAGACTCTTTCCGAGATATCAGCTCGATTTAATGAGTCTTGTCCGATAGACAAAGGTATGATGTCGATAAACAAGACTTCTTTCTCTGGCAACACCTTTTCTTTGTATATAGCATATGCGGATGGTCAGGTTAGCTTCGACTCATTGAGGGTGAAGCCTAAAACTGGCGAAGAATTGGCTGCATTCTTTGTGGGCTTAATGTATAAGTCTTATCCTTATATGTTCATACGTATGCTAAGTAAAAATGTGCCATTTCGCCTACTGGTTAGTGAAAAATATGGCGATGATCATTACTCCGTCACTCTTCCTCCAAACAAAATCAAAGCGGCATTAAGAAAGTATGCCGACCTGTCAATTGACATGATTATACTCGAAAAGGAATTAATTTATGGACAATGCGTGAAAGATGTTCTGAAAGTAATCCTTCATCCTGACTGCTTGGAATATCAGTTTGCTTTTGATGACAGTTTCTACACGGATGAAAATCTTGAGAATTATAATGAAGAACTAAGGAAAAGCATCAAGGCAAATATGATGACAAGACGAGACCAATCCGAAGCAGCCATCTTGACGGCATTGAAGCATACACATAAAAATCTGAAATATACGTATGTGGGGACATCTGGCAGGATAGTCTCAGTAGTCCTTGACCAAGATGACCTGAATGATCTTATCACTAAATAAAGCTGTATAATGCTGTATAATTATGAGAAAGATAATACCCTTTATTCTCCTTGCCTGTTCTATTTCCAGTTTTGCCCAAAAACCGGAGGAGATGCAGAACAGCTATAACTATAAACGTGGTGTAGAACTGTGTTCGGCAGAAACTCCGGATTATAGTGGGGCAGAAACATCATTTTTGAAAGAGGTGCAGGAGCATCCCAAGAATGGCTATGCGTACTACTTTCTTGCTATTATTTATGATAAGTATGACAAGGAGGGCGAAGCTTTGGAAAATGTCAACAAGGCAATCGAACACCTAAAGAAAGACAAAGATTGGATTTCTTATGCCTATCGGTTGAGAGCAAACATCAACCTGCAACTGAGTCACGAAGACTTGGCTCTTAATGATTGGAAAGCCTCTTTAAAAGCGAATCCAAATGACCGACAGACACTTAGTGACCGTGCTGATTATTATTATAGCAAAGGCCTATACGATTTGTCAGATGCGGATTATGATAGGATGATAGAGGCATATCCGGGTGATGGTCTTGGCTATAAAGGTAAAGGACGTAATGCCAAGGAAAGAAAGGATTATCAAAAAGCAATAGAACTGTTCAGCTATGCAATAACTCTTAATCCAAAAGATGATACGGGATATTCCAACCGTGCAGAGTCATATTTAGGATTGGAAAAGTATAGTGAGGCAGCTGACGATGTTATAGAAGCCATTGCCAACGACAATCGTTTTGCTTTCACGCTGCTTGACAAGTTCAAATCAGAAGGACAGGATATTCTGCTTGCAAAATTGCGCATTCAGCAGGCTAAGGATAAAAATAACAACATATGGCCATACTGCCAAGGCGGAGTGTATGAAGGAGCTAAAGAATATGACAAGGCCATCAAAGCATATTCTCAAGCCTATCAAATAGGTGCAAACGATGTGATAATGAGTAGGATGGCAGTGTGCTATAGCAAATTGGGAAATTTCAATAAAGCTTTGGAATGCATCCAGCAAGCTGTTTTGATGGACTCTACCGAGACAGACTATCTGCTTTCAGAAGCGCACTACCTCTATGAGCTTGGACTGAAGCGAGATGCTTTATCGACCGTTGATAAGTATATTGAGAAGATACCTGAAGATGCCAATGGCTACTGTTTCAAAGGCGGATATGAGGAGGCACAGGGCAAATATGACGATGCAATCACTGATTATACAACGGCGATTGTCCTCGCGCCGAGTTTTGCCATGACTTATGTGCTTCGTGGAAATATCTACAAGCGTCAGGGTAAAACAGAACTGGCATTGGCAGACTATCGTAAGGCAGTAGAGAACGATACGGTATATACATCTGATGACTGTGCCAAATATGCTTATTACGAGTTGGGCAACAAGGCCAAAGCAATAGCCATACAGGATAGTACGCTTGCCAATAGTGAGGAAAATGGCGATTATTATGATGCAGCATGTCTATATTCCCGCATGGGCGAATATGATAAAGCCATGACTTATCTGCGTACTGCGTTGGAAAAAGGCTATCGAAATTTTATGCATCTCAAGGATGATCATGATCTTGATCCTTTGAGAGGACGCGAGGATTTCAAGTCACTTGTCAAGAAATACAAGCAGAAAGTTCAAGGAGAAACCGAAGAGAAGTTTACGGCTCCGGTTATCCACGCTGATGATGAAGTGATGCCAGTGTCGGACGGTAAACTGAACAGTGGCAAGCAACAAAAGCGAAGTGTCAGTGAGATACCTTTCACACGTACCGAAGGGGGATTGTGCAAAGTAAAGTGCAACATCAATGGTCTGCCGTTGAACTTCTGGCTCGACACGGGTGCGAGTGACGTCTCGTTGTCAATCGTAGAAGCAACGTTTATGATGAAGAATGGCTATCTGTCAAAGGATGATGTGGTGGGAAGTACCTATTATTTGGATGCCAACGGAAACGTATCGGAAGGAACTAAACTGATACTTCGTAAGGTAACCTTTGGCAATGATGTGCTTACTAACGTGCAAGCGTCAGTCGTTAGTAACCAACGGGCTCCGTTGCTGTTGGGGCAAAGTGTGCTTGCTCGTCTTGGGAAGGTAGAGATTGACAACCAAAAGCGTGTCATCAGGATATCGAGATAGGAAATATTCTGGTGAGCAAATTAAAAAATGATGCTAAAGCTTCGGTGTATTATTCTTTTGTTTAACCTAAAAATAGTACAGTATGAAAAGACTAATAAAGATTTTACTTTGCTGCATCACAATTCTCATTGTCTGCGGCAGTTTCTTGAGTTGTAACCAAAAGGAAGCAGCTATCAAGCAGGACATAGAACAATTGAACGATCAATGTCCGATTGTCCTTGGGTCTTTCGGTGCTATCACAAAAGTAGAATATGAGGATGGAACGGTGACATTTACGTATTTAGTAAACGAAAAAGAGACATTGACGGATATTGGAAAATTTCAAATGTATAAACCCTTATTAAAGGAATTGTCAATGACAAGTTTGGCTTCATCAAATCTTGCCTCAATGGAGACGATTAGTAACGATGATGTCAATCTGAGATACAAATTGTTGGGGAACAAATCGAAAGCTATGGTAGTAATAGATATTTCGAATCAAGAGCTTAGGGATTTTATGGCGAATATTGACGGGAAGCCGCATGCCATGGATCATAAACTTTTAGACCTTAACATCCAATTAGCCAATACTAATCTGCCTCAGAAAATAGATAGAGGACTTTTGATTACACAAATCTTTCAGCAAGACAACAATGTGGTCTATAAACTGAGCGTTGATGAAGAGGACCTTGGGAATGACGTGGAGATCATTAGACAGGTTAAAGACCAAGTGAAATCAGATATAGCGGGTTCGCTTCAATCTGAAGATGACGTTGTTCTTACTCGGTTTGAGAAGCTGTTAAAGAAATTGCAATATGGACTTATATACCGATACTGTGGCAATCATTCCGGACATATTGTGGATATTAATTTTTCTCCTGATGAAATCTCGAAAATCCTTTCAAACAGTGAATACTAATGATATTAATTTTTCAAAATATTCGCTATTATGGCAAGGCGTAAATCCAACACAGGCATCCCTGGCCTCTCTTTCTCATGGAAGAGGGCTTTGGGAATTACGCAGGCTAAGCAAAAGTTTGCGAGGGAAACAGGCATACCAACTTCTAAGGCTGGAGTGGAACGGAAGATTGGAAGAATGATACTCAAGTCACTATTTGGCAAGTAGACCTTTGCCATTTCCCTATTACATTTGTCAGTGCTTTTGATTATTCTATAAGAGAATGATAAATTTTTTACTAGTTGCGTAGATGCTGTTAATTCGGCATTTAGAGTTAGCAGAAGTTCCGATTTCGAGATTAACTAATCCGTTTAATCAATTCATATATTTATGGAAGCCTTATTGCCTATATTAGGAGCCATTTTGATGATTTGGTTCCTTTCGCGGCTCAATCATAGTGGGGATGACAGTCCTAGGACTAATGCCCGTAATAATGATGCGGTGTCATCTGAACCGAACGATGCACAACGTGCGTCCGCTCTTTTGAAAGATTTAGAAGACTCTGAGAAGCCTATAAATACGACATGCGTTGAAGTCAATGAGCAGAACGAAAAAGAACAAGAAGAAAAATCATCAGAAGTAGAAGGGGAGGCTAACGAGTTTCCTCGTTCTGTTGATTGGAACTTCAAATATTCTTTCTTGCGAGGGGAGGCGGAATACCGTCATCAGCCAAGACGGATGGAGAGGTTCGCTTTTGGAGACAAAGTCAGGTTAGGAGAAGTTGTTGATTTCCTCATGGGATATGACATGTCCAAAAGCCTCACAGGATTGTCAATATGCTGTACTAACATCATTGGAAGTGTTGAGGAAACTCGTTTTGTCAAAGGCAATGATGAGATATGCAACTATGACCTTTTGTCGTCTGTCACATATTTTAATGATGAAGGGGAACTGTTGCCATTGACAGGTGAGAATGTGACCCTTAGCCTAACTCGCAACGATGGCTTGCCGATTGTTCTTTTTGTCCGCAATCATCAGATGACACCGGATGTACTTTATTTACGTGTCTATAGCATGGTGGGAAGAACCAATGCTAATGATGATAAGCATACTTGGCAGAGCAGAAATCTTGCCGCACTAAATTCTACATTGTTGTGCTGTCGCGCCAGTTCAAATAATTTAGACGATTGGTGGCACTTCTATCAAGACATGGAGAATAGAACTATTGACAGTTTACAGCATGGTAAGCCATTGAAAGGCTTGCAGTATGCTGTTTGTGAAGGTATGTTTGGTCGAGTAAAAGCGAGTGACTATATTGAGTGCGGTGATGCGCTGCGTAGGCAGTCAAAATATTATGATGCGCAGAGACAATACGAGCGGGCGATACATGCCTTGGATAACCCTTCAGAGAACTTTAAACATGGAGACTCCTATGGTGCCATTAATTTTAGAATGGCACGTTGCCTTGTATCTACTCACGACAAACCTCGAGCCTTCCATTTTATGGACATAGCTTATTTTTTCAATTCTACAATCCTATTCCATTACCTGGGGGTATCTGCCGATCTCGCAGATTATCGGACAAAGTCTTTGCTGGAACAAAACAGAGACAAGTTGGAAGAAGTCGAAACTAAGATAATAGAGACTATTTATCAGAGTTCATTGGATAAGTATCGCAAGAATATAGCAGAAGATACCACGTATGTAACCCTTGGATTCGTACTTCAACACCTATTGAGGGTCAACTCTTACAATATTATAAGTATGTGTGTATGTCGTAAAGGCAATGACGGATACACATACGATGACGTATATAATCGTGATAAACTATGGAGATATAAATTTCAGGACCTGCTGCATGACGGCAATACTGTGGTACTTAGATATTCAAGGGCTTGCTACCAATGTGGCGATATGGATAACGACAAATCAGATCACTGCCACGATAATTCAATCATCATACAAGTAAATGCGATAGAAGGTTCCGGTTTGTTTCGCATAGATGTTGCTGTTCCGGGCTTCCTGCATGATCCTAACATAATATCGGAACGCTATGGAAAGTTCTCTGACTATAAATCTTTCGTTATCTCCTCTAAGCCGCACGAGTATGATTTCTCCAAGCCTGTTGAAGAGATAATGGCCGAGGTGGGTAGCCTTTATAATAAGGAAAGGACTCATGCTGTTGAGTCAATGTTGGGCTTGTATCATGTTTACCTTTCGTTACTCGTTAATTTTGACAACCTCTCTGATGACAGGAAATTCATGTGTCTGGATGCCGCGGCAAAGATTGGCTCTTGTTATATGGAGCTTGATTTGCCGGAGGTCGCCAATTATTTCCTTGATGTTGGTTATGGGTCTTGTGATCTGAACAACATGATGGAATACATCAATTGCCTTGTCGGAACAAAGGATGCAAGAGCCATGTCTATTGTTGATAAACAACTCATAATGCAGATCGATGCGCCAGATCAAATAAAGAGCGCATGGCGTGCATTCCTGAAGCGACGGAAGGCATATATACTAATTGACTGGGGACAGATTGCTGAGGCCAAGGAGTTCTTGACGACGCTGTTAGACGACCCCTTATGTAGAGACTATGCGAAGCGTGAGCTCAGTTGGCTGTCCATGAAAGAAAAGAATCAATAGGTAAGTACCGTTGACATCTTCCGTAACGTGCTCGGTACGTTCTTTAAGGGCAAGAAAAATAGGAAAAACTTAGGCAAGATGGATCGATAGCCATCAACAAAGGAGACAAAGGAGTACTCCCACACTAATATCATAAAAGGTGTTAGTGTGGGAGTACTCTCGTTTTTCGGACACGGAATGTTCCAATAACATCCAACGAAAACTGTATTTCATCACCCAAGGGATGCATTTCATCCAGTACCAGGTTTTCTGCTTGTCGGTCATGAGTTTTATGACTAATTTTGCGAGCAGAAAATAAAAACAGAAAGCTATGACAAGAAAAAAGAAAACGATTATTGGATGCTGCGTGGGACTGCTGTTGGTGATAGTCGCATGTGCTGTTGCTAATAGGTGGCTCCTTCAGGGTGAGGATGGCTATGTGGTGAAAAACTATATAGCCCAGCGCTGTTGGCACAAAAATGTAGGGCAGTTTGCACAGAAATTCGGCTTTCCCTATTTTGCTACACAGATGTCGTGCCACCAGAAAGAAGCTATGTCAAAAGATGCAGACACACTCTGCCCTTGTCCCGAAGCAACGATATTATTGCAGCCATACGATGACTTTACTCAAAAGGAAGTCTATCAGTTGGAGAACGAGTTGGCGAAGCATTTCGACGATATTCTTTATGGGACATGGACTTTCAAAGTGTTGCCCACAAAGAAAATGTCTTCACAATGGTATTACAAACCACGAAACCGTTATCGTGCCGACAAGATTATTGGTTCACTAGAGCATGATGTCAGCAGGAATGCTCGAGACACAGTAATAATTGCTCTGACCCATCACGACATTTCAACTTCTATTCACGGACAGAAAGACTATGGTGTTATGGGGCTGAGCCACAGGCCAGGTCATGCTTGCGTTGTTTCTACATTCAGATTGAAAAAGCATAGTCAACTATGGAAACTCGTAATCCATGAGTTCATCCATGCCTTCTTTGGCTATCCTCACTGTCCGAAGGATAATACGCATTGTATTATGCAAGATGCCCATGGCAAGAATACTTTTGATAAGAAGAATGATCTGTGTGACTATTGTAAGCAGCACATCGGATAGTTTTTAGAACATAAAATATCAAGCACATCCATGAATTATCAGAAATTATGTTTATCTTTGTCGGCATAAAACCATATTAATGTCAAAGCCGATAATCATACAGAACACCACGCAGGACTTGCTCCGGCTGTCGCCCGACGAGATAATGTATATCCAGTCGGACGGCAACTACTGCCAGCTGTGGCTTTACGGGCGGGAAGAACCGGTGCAACTGTGGATAAGTTTGAAGGCTGTCTCTGGATTGATAGATGTGCAGATGCGTGGTCTGCCACCGATGTTCGTCCGTATAGGCAAACAACACGTGCTGAACATCAGCTATATACACCGCATAGACACGAAGAAAGACAAGCTAACGTTATGGCGCAAGGGCATGGACATGCCGATTGTCCTTGACGGAATTTCTCACAAGGCTTTGTCAGCATTGGCTGACGGGCTGTTAAACGACAAGTAAGATGCAATTCAACGACGACGACATACAGTTTTTAGGAGGAACCGCACCACAGCCGACTATAAGAAAAGGTGAAGATATGACTCCTTCTCTTGCCAACAAGAAAAAGTTTTTCAGTTGGCAGAGAGCAGCTCTTGCTGTCATCATCCTGCTCCTGCTTGCCATCTGTGCGTGGTTGGGGTGGGGCTACTACCAGCACCATCGATGGGCGGTCAATTTTGAATACCCGGTGTCAAGGTCGAGTGTGCAGATAATAACCGACCTCAACAAGACTGGGCAAATTAAAGGCGACAGTGTTCATGTCTTTACCGCTGATTCTATTGACGGGGTGACAATGCGTTTCTACAATCTCGCCGGGTTGAAAGCATCCATGTCACGGGAAATGCCTGCCGACAGCGATTCATCCGTCGTGTTGGTGACTCAAGGTTGGGACTATTACTTCGATGATGCCAAACAGTATCATTTCCTCGGCGACTTCGTTTACAATGGAAAATCGCTGGCGCGTGGCACCGGCAAGGCTGGACTCGTGGCCTTTACTAAAAATGGCTGGCAGATGGGAATCAGTCAGGAAGACTCTGTGCGCGACTATGTCCTCGACCAGGGTGGTAGCATGTTCCGTCAGTTTGCACTTGTCTCAGCCGGACAAATATGTCTGAAGCAGTTCGCCCTGAAGGGAAAGGTTCACCGCCGTGCCTTGGCTCGCAAGCCCGGAGACGTTACAGCATATTATGTGGAGACCGTCAACAAAGAGTCATTGTACGACTTTGCCGAAGCCCTTGCCGACTATGGCTTCATTGATGCTGTTTATCTCACTGGAGCTGATGGTACAGAGCCTGTATATCGTGATGCAGATGGCATTCTTCATGGAGACCTAAATGTGTGGACGCGTAAAAGCAATCTGCTTGTTTTCAGAAAATGAAAAAAATGGAATAAAAAGAAATAGCTTATGTTGAGGGATGTAGTCATTGACATCATAGATATAGACTTTTCGAATCCGTTTGAGAGGTCTTGTTACTCTATTCTTATCTTATGTAAAGGTGATTACAAGTTGCACTTTTTCTTTAGTTGCTATAATAGATAGATGGACGTGCTTGTATTTCTAATAGTTGTTGCTCTAATCTGGCTCTTGGTTTGGCTCATTTATCGTATTATCTTGACAAAAAGTGAAAATTCCAAATTCCAATGGGTCAGATTATGTATATGGTTGCCCTTGCATGAATGGAATATGTTATGGAGATACCTTCTTGCAAATGAATCCATTGATCCTTATGGTTTGTCGGTGATGACTTTTTCTTGGATTGAGAAGAGAATGTTTATGGCTGGGTGGTTTGACTATATCGCTAAGAAGCAGAACCCTATACTGAATAGCTTCCTGTCACTTTCTTATGAATCAGAACTATTGGTAGACAATATCAAAGTGTTAGGTCCAGCTAATTGCTCATGTGATGTCATATATAATAATGAAAGTATCACATTAGAAGAATACGAGGATTATTTTGTAGTCAAGTCATATGTAACGTCTTCCCTACCAATAATTGTTCCTAACTTTCTAAAATTAATGCAGTCTATTCTTGCTAATAAATATCATGATTTCCAATTTCAGACTATAGAATCTGATAGCAGTCGAAAACAAACGATTCTGTTTAACAAACGAATTGCAAAAGAAGATTCCTATAAATTATCACATTGGCAAACAAGATACAATTTGTTAGATGTGTTATCTTCCTTTTCTCCAGTAAGAGAAGATTGTGTACGCATATTCAATATGCATGCAGCTGCGTTAAACGGATCAAGTAATAAAAGTTCAAATAGCAAGAACTTACTTGAGTGTATGCATAGAATTGTGGAGGATGATGTGGACATATAAAAGAATTTGGCGTATCCTAAGGGAAACGCGTATATAGAAATTATATAAAAACAGAATAGCTTATGTTAGGTGCAATTATTGGTGACGTGGTTGGCTCCGTGTATGAGTTCAACAACACAAAGGATTATTACTTTCATCTGCTGACACCGCGCAGCAAGTTTACCGATGACACGGTGATGACGCTTGCCGTGGCGAGATGGCTGACGGAAGATAAGACGCACAGTCACGAATACCTCGTGCAGTGTATGCGTGAGCTTGGACTGAAATACCCTTGGGCAGGATATGGCGGCAGTTTCAAACGGTGGCTCATAGAGCGTGAGCCGAAGCCATACAACAGCTGGGGCAACGGCAGCGGTATGCGGGTCAGTCCTGTGGGCTTCTATGCAAAGAGTCTGGATGAGGCTCTGGACCTCGCCAAGATCTCCGCAGAGGTGACGCACAACCACCCCGAGGGCATCAAAGGGGCGCAGGCCATTGCCGCAACAGTGTTCCTCACAAGACAAGGGAAATCGAAGGAAGAACTTCGTGAGTATTTAGAGACGGCATTCGGATATGACCTCCACCGTACCATCGACGGGATACGCCCCGAATACACCTACGACGTGTCGTGTATGGGCAGCACGCCAGAGGCCATCATCGCCTATCTCGACAGCCACGACTTCGAGAGTACCATCCGCAACGCGGTGTCCATTGGTGGCGACAGCGACACCATTGGTGCCATGGCAGGTGCTGTCGCTCAGGCTGTCTATGAGATGCCAAAAGCACTCGCCGGCTACTGCTACGGTCTGCTGACTCCTACGCTTCGCCATATCCTCGACGATTTTGAAAGGATGATGGATAACACTACTGAAGATCCTTTCAACCTCCAGCGGTTCCTTGACATGCAGCAGTCCGATTACGCCACTGCTTTGCAGGAGATGAAAGACGGTGAGAAGCGGAGCCACTGGATATGGTATATCTTCCCACAGTTGCGGGGACTCGGCCACAGTTCCTACTCGTGGATATATGGACTTGCCGATGTTGAGGAAGCGAAGGCGTATCTCTCGCATCCCGTGCTCGGAGCCCGTCTGCGTGAAGTGACGCAAGCGGTGTTGACGCATCATGGCAAGGATATTGTCGCCGTCATGGGCAGTCCTATCGATGCACACAAGTTGCGCTCCTCAATGACCCTCTTCGATGCGGTCTCACCCAACGATGTCTTTCGTGATGTGCTCAACGCGTTCTATGATGGCAAGGAAGATAGGAGGAGTTTAGGTGTCATCCGCAAGATGGAGCGATAGACATCTTGCTTTTGCTCGTGTCTTGTTTGTTCCATTATTAATAATGTCTGGAGTTTGCTTTCTGAAATCCTTGTTTTCCCATTGTTTTCCCGTTTCAGATTTCTGACGGCTTTGCGTCTGTCGTGATGTGGCACGATACTTGGTGATTTTGTGGAATGGGAGGAAATCAATGTGATATTTCGTGGTGTATCATGCTGTTTTCAAACGAGTTATGTTTTCCCATTGTTTTCCCGATAAAAGAAAAAGGAGTTACGAAATCTTCGTAACTCCTTGATTTTCAGTGTAGCGGGGGTGGGACCCGAACCCACGACCTCCGGATTATGAATCCGACGCTCTAACCAGCTGAGCTATCCCGCCGTGCTATTTCTTTTTAGCGAGTGCAAAGGTACTGCTTTTCTTTTGTTCCACCAAGAAAAAGTAATGATTTTTTTCATTTTTCTGCACATTTGTGCTTTTCCGCCCTTGTTTTGCCATTCAAGATGCCCATTCTGCGGATGAGCAGGTGCTGCATTAGACCTCGTGATGCCAGATAGACGATGAAAGCAAGCCAAAGCAAATGGTTGACCATGACAGGATGGCTTTCGGGCATCTTGCACATAAAAGTAACGCCCAAGATGAGGAAAAACGCGATGGATGACGCGAAGCTTGACAGCAACATGCCGCTGGTGGCGGTGATACCTATGAAAATGCCATCGTAGACGAAGGCGGCAAAGCCAGCTATGGGCAGAAGCCATACCCACATCTCATAATCCACGACAGCCTTCCTCACGGCAATGTCGTCGGTAAGCAAACCTACAAGCGCACCGCCACCAAAGACATAGGCAACGGTGAAGACGAGCGACAGCGACAGGCCCCAACGCAAAAGAAGCCTGTTGAGCACCTCGCCAAGCCCCTTGGTGTCGCGGGCACCGAAACATTTACCGCTGAGTGCCTCGCCGGCAAAGGCAAAGCCATCCATGACGTAAGAGAAAAGGGTGAAGAACGTCATAAGCAGCGTGTTGACGGCAAGCATCATGTCGCCTTGGCGTGCTCCCATTGACGTGAAGGCAAAGTTGACGGAGACGAGACAAATCGTTCGCAGGAAGATGTCGCGGTCGGTATGGAAAAACACGCGCCACGAATAATTGCTTGTCGGTGCGCCTGGGCCATCGGCAAACATTTTATTCACCCCGCGCGTCTTTCCACACAAGAGCGCCAGCGAAAGCAGGGCTCCGCTCCATTGCGCGACGAGCGTGCCGAGGGCAATGCCTTCTATCCTCATGCCAAAGGCGAAGACGAAGAGTATGGAGGCGAGGATGTTGACCACGTTCTGGAATATGGCGACAAACATCGGCACGCGCGTGTCTTGCATGCCAATGTACCAGCCGTTGAGGCTGTATAGCGACAGCATGGCAGGCGCGCCCCAAATGACGATGTTGAAGTAAGTCGTGGCAAGCGACCATACGTCGGCAGATGGGTGAATCATGGCAAGCGCCACCTCGCGGATGGGCCACTGGAAGATCAGGAAGGCCGTGGCTATGATAAGCGATAGCGACAGCGACCGACGCAAGAGCAACCTGACACCTCGCGCGTCGCGAGCGCCAAAGGCTTGTCCCGTCATGCCGCTCGTGCCCATGCGGAGAAACCCCATGAGCCAATATATGACATTGAAAATCATTGACCCCACGGAGATTGCGGCTATATAGCGTGCCGGGCCTATGTGCCCACCTATGGCAAGGTCGACAAGGCCAAGCAAGGGCACGGTGATGTTGCTCACTATCGACGGCAGCGCGAGGTGAAGGATGTCTTTATCAATGGGCTTCATTGTCTTAAAAAAATATCATTTCGAAAGGCAAAGGTAAGCAAAGAATTTGTAATTTTGCGGTCAAATTATCATAATATAATGCGCCTTAGTTTATCTAAACTCAAAATTGTTGTCATTGCCGCCCTTTTGCTTCTCGCTGGCCTTGCTTGGCTCGTGCTGCGCGCCTTCCCGGTCTCCGAGGTTGAGCTTCGCCGCTCGGCGTGCCTTATTGATGGACGCGTCTGCGTGTGCTTGGTCAGCGGGAAAGACACCGTTGAACTTATGGCCGACTCCGTGCACCAGGAAGGTGTCTGGATTAATCGGCATTGGTGGTGGCCGAGTTGCGATGGCAGGGTGCTGACCGTGGGCCAGACATCCGACGTGAAGCCCATGAACCTCTCCGCCATCTGCGACTCCATCGAAAGCTTGCTCCATCGCAAGGAAACTGAACGCAAGGAGCTGAAATACTACCTCCGCTCACATGGCATCATCGATGAGGGCTACACGCAAATAGCGGCCTACGCGACACGGCAAGGCAAGATGACCGACTCGCTGAGGCGAAAGCTCACCGTGCTTCAAAAGATAAGCCGTAAAGACGGCATGGGAAAAAAATCCAAAGGCAAGGCTCCTCGGTTCGTGCTGAGGGGCAAGTATGTTGTAAGCTGGTATAATGGCAACAACGAGTTGCACCATGTGGAGTGTGAGCCTGTGGTAAGCCAGCTCACCGGCAAGGCGTTTCCGCTCATCCTGCACACGCGGCGCTCGTTCAAGCCGTGGGGCGTGTATGCCGTGCGCAACGTGCCTTGGGGTGCGGCCCAGCACCGCAAGATAGTGACCGTGAGGATTGTTCCTGCCGAGCGAAGGTTGCCTTACCACTCCATCATCGTGACGGGCAACTATTGGCAGGGCCACGATCACGACATTCCGGAATTGTTTGCCGTGGAGGGCGCGCCTGTGTTTACCAAGCATGGACGCTTCATCGGCATAATACGCGGGAAGGAGGTGATGCAATGACAATGTGGAGCATATACATTAAGATGAGTAGGGCAAGGCTAATCTTGATAAGCGCGATGTCGATTATCATGTTTGCCTCTTGCACGATAAACACGAATGAGATAAAAACCATCAGCAGCGGTGGTACCGTTTACCGTGGGCAGACGCACAACGGCAAACGCGAGGGTCTTGGCATGCTCTACCAAGGCGACAGCGTGCTCTACAGCGGCATGTGGCACAACGGCATGAGGCAAGGCCGTGGCACGGTAAGAGACCACGACGGCAAACTCATAGACGGTGTATGGGACCACGACACTCTCGTCACGGCAACCCGTCGCGACTCAACGGGTGTCTACGACGGCGAGATGGACGAGAAGTTTCGCGCCAATGGCTATGGCAAGTTCATCGATAGCCAGAACACATATTATGAAGGACAATGGAAAGATGGCGAGCGCACGGGATTCGGCTTCTCGTCGCAACATAGATATTTCCGCGTCGGCGAATGGCTTCACGACGTGTACAAGGGCGAACGCCTCAACTACACCTCGGAGCGTGTCTATGGCATCGACTTGTCAAAATACCAGCACATACACGGCAAGAAGCTCCACACCATCGACTGGGACCGGTTGCGCATCACTCATCTTGGGTCGTTGTCGAAAAAGAACGTCAGTGGAAACATCGACTTCAAGGTGTCGTTTATCTTCATAAAGTCTACTGAGGGCGCGTCGCTGATGAACCCTTACTACAACGCCGACTACGCGGCCGCCCGAAAGCGTGGCTACCCGGTAGGCACATACCACTATTTCACTCATCGCACCTCTGGCGCGCAGCAAGCATGGTATTTTCTGTCGCACAGCCACTTCAAGAAAGGCGACTTGCCTCCCGTGCTCGACCTCGAACCGTTGCCGTCGCAAGTGAAGAAGATGGGCGGCGCGGTCAATATGTGGAAACGCGTGAGGAATTGGTTGCAGATTGTGGAGAAAAAGACGGGCATGCGGCCAATACTCTATGTCAGTCAGACCTTCGTGAACCGCTGGCTCGACGCAGCCCCGGACATCAAGCGCGACTATCCCGTGTGGATAGCCCGATATGGCGACTACAAGCCCGACATCAAGTTGTGGATTTGGCAACTCGCGCCCGACGGCAAGGTGAGGGGCATTGCCGGACACACAGACATAAACGTGTTTAATGGCTACCGCAATGAGTTTAAGCACTGGCTGTCGACGGTGTCAAAAAAGTAAGTAAGAAAAAAAGGACTTGCTGACACAAATCGCATGATTTCGTCTGCAAGTCCTTTTTTTTTGTTGGGTTAAGGCCCGAATTGGCTGATTATGCCGTGCGGACTATTCCCACTCGATTGTCGAAGGTGGTTTTGAGGAAATGTCGTAGCACACGCGGTTCACGCCTTTCACCTTGCGTATTATCTCGTTTGACACGTCGGCCATGAAGTCGTAGGGCAGGTGAGCCCAGTCGGCGGTCATGGCGTCCATCGATGTCACGGCTCTCAGGGCCACGGGATGCTCGTATGTGCGCTCGTCTCCCATGACTCCTACCGAGCGTATGGTCGACAGCAACACGGTGCCGGCTTGCCAGATATGGTCGTAGAGCGACGTGCCGTCGGGCATGGTATAGTTGTGCATCTTCTCGATATAGATGTCGTCGGCATCTTGAAGGATGCGCACTTTCTCCCTTGTGATGTCGCCGAGGATGCGCACCGCGAGGCCGGGGCCTGGGAACGGGTGGCGCTTGATAAGACGCTCGGGCATCTTCAACTCATAACCCACGCGGCGAACCTCATCCTTGAAGAGCCATTTCAGCGGCTCGCAGAGCTGGAGCTTCATGTCCTTTGGCAGGCCGCCAACGTTGTGGTGGCTCTTTATGGTCATGCCCGTGATACTGAGGCTCTCAATGCGGTCGGGGTAGATGGTGCCTTGTGCCAACCATTTGGCGTCTGTTATCTTCTTTGCCTCGGCGTTGAACACCTCCACGAAGTCGCGGCCAATGATCTTGCGCTTCTTTTCAGGGTCGGTAACGCCCTCCAAGTCCTTGAAGAACTTCTCGCTTGCGTCCACGCCAATGACGTTGAGGCCAAGGCCGTTGTAGGCGTCCATCACTTTCTTGAACTCGTTTTTGCGCAGCATGCCATGGTCTACGAAGATGCAGGTGAGGTTCTTGCCGATGGCACGGTGGAGCAGGGTGGCGCACACCGATGAGTCGACACCGCCCGACAGGCCAAGGATGACGCGGTCGTCGCCCACTTGCTCTCTCAGCTCCTTTACGGTGCTCTCCACGAACGACGCGGGGCTCCACTCTTGCTTGCTGCCGCAGATGTCTACAACGAAGTTCTTGAGCAGTTGCTTGCCTTGCAATGAGTGGTACACCTCCGGGTGGAACTGCACGCACCACACGCGCTCCTCATTGTTGGCGAAAGCGGCGTATTTCACGTCGGCGGTAGAGCCTATCACCTGGAAGTGGTCTGGAATGGCCGTTATGGTGTCTCCGTGGCTCATCCACACTTGCGAGCCCTTGTCGAAGCCCTTGAAGATGGGAGACGTCGTGTCGACGGTCTCAAGGTTGGCGCGTCCGTATTCGCGCGTTCCGGTTTGCTCAACGTTGCCTCCGAGGGAATAGCTGATAAACTGGGCTCCATAGCAGATGCCGAGCACGGGGTAATGCCCGATAATCTCTGTAAGGTCTACCTTGAATGCTTCCTTGTCGTGGACGGAATAGGGACTTCCGCTCAGGATCACTCCTATGACCGATGGGTCATCCTTGGGGAACTTGTTGTAGGGCAGAATCTCACAAAAGGTGTCCAGCTCGCGCACGCGGCGACCTATGAGCTGGGTCGTCTGCGAACCGAAGTCGAGGATGATGATTTTCTGTTGCATATATTGTTAATAATGTGATTGACTGTATTGAATTGTGTCTTGTTGACAGTTTTATTCTTTATTCAGTTCTTCCACGAACCGCTCTGCCTCGTGCAGGGTGTTTAGCTTGCCCACGTCCATCAACTTGAGGTCGGTCTTGAGATAGCCTTTTATTGGCACGCGACGGCAAATGCGGAGATAGAAATCCATTATCGGGAATTTGTCGGGCTCGCCAACCATGTAGGTGAACAGCTCGGGGTAAACGATGTGTATGCCGCTGAAGGCAAAGAGCCTCAGCCCGTCTATCGTCAACGGCTCGTCGGTAGCCTCGATGGGGTAGTGTTTTTGCTCCAGCGTCGCCTTCACGTCTTCATAGGGCGACTTCACCTCGCCAGTCTCGATGTTGACCCATCCCAAGAGGCGCATAGTGTCGTTGAACACCAGGTATCGCTTTGTCTTGCGCCAGCTCACGAGCACTTGCGCTCCCGCCTTCTGGTGTGGGATGCCGCAATCCGGGCATGTCACCTTGGGGTCCTGGGTATAAAACTTGCGAAGGTCTATGTTGCTCAGGATGTCAACATTGTGTATGAGTATAGGGTAGTTGTTGTGGAAGAGTCGCGCCGCCTTGCGCAAGCCGCCTCCCGTGTCGAGAAGGTTTTCCGTCTCGTCGCTTATCTTTATGTCGAGGCCGAAGTTGTCGTTGGCCTTTAAGTAGTCGATTATCTGTTGGGAGAAATGGTGCACGTTGACTACAATGTGGTCAACGCCTGCGGCCGCAAGGTTCATGATGACACGCTTGATGAGTGGTTCGCCTCCTACTCTTACCAATGCCTTGGGCATGGTATCGGTGAGTGGTTTAAGGCGTGTGCCCATACCAGCCGCGAAAATCATTGCTTGCATCATAATATAAAAATATGTATATCAGTATATACTATGCAAAGTTACGGAAAATCCCATTAAAAAGTCAACATTGCGTTCAACTTTTTAATGGGATTTGTCATAATGGCGTTTATTTTCATCGTAAGCGTTATTGATGGCCTGTGCCGGCAGGTTAGTGTCGGCACGCAAATGGAAGCCTATTTGGCCTCAAGCGTTTGCTCTATGCCTTGCTCCCTGTGGCACACGTGAACCTCGATGCCGAATTTCTCGTGTATGTGCTCGGCAAGGTGCTGCGCGCTGTAGACGGAGCGGTGCTGGCCTCCTGTGCACCCGAAGCAGAACATCAAGTGGGTGAAGCCACGCTGGATGTAGCGGCCTACATGCTTGTCGGCGAGGGCGTACACATTGTCAAGAAATTCCAGTATCTCGCCGTCGTCCTCAAGGAATCGTATCACGGGCTCGTCAAGGCCAGTCAGCTTCTTGTATGGCTCATAGCGTCCGGGGTTGTGCGTGGAGCGGCAGTCGAACACATAGCCGCCTCCGTTTCCTGAAGGATCCTCCGGGATGCCTTTCCTGTAAGAGAAGCTGTACACGTCGACCACCAACGGTCCCTTGCCGTCATATTTTGAGAACGTGGGCAGGCCGTCTTGTGGGTGTTGGGGGTAAATGTTGCTTGCTGTGGTCTTGTAGCCGTCTTTTCGTGGCTGCACCGTTGGCTCCTTGTGGGCGAACTGCGGCATCTGCGTCAGTCTTGTCAGCACGTCGCGCAGGTATGGGTAGGGCAGTATGTCCTCGCGCATCTTGAGCAGGTCGCGCAGGTTGTCCATGGCTGGCGGAATGCTGTCGATGAAGTGCTGCTTATGCTCAAAATATCCACGGAAGCCGTAGGCCCCAAGCACTTGCATGGTGCGGAAGAGCACGAAGAGCGTGAGCCGCTCGGCGAAATGCCTGATTGTTGGCACCTCCACATATTGCTTCAAGGCGTTGTAGTATTCTGCTATCAGCTCGCGACGCAACTTGAAAGGATATTTCGCCGAAGCCTGCCAAAGGAAGGACGCGAGGTCGTAATAGAACGGCCCTTTCCTGCCACCCTGGAAGTCGATGAAGTAGGGGTTGCCATCGTTGTCGAGCATCACGTTGCGTGCCTGGAAGTCGCGGTAGAGGAAGCTCTCGCCCGGCTCTGCGGTCAGGTCTTTTGCCATGCGGCGGAAGTTAGCCTCAAGGTAGACCTCGTTGAAGTCAAGCTCCGTGGGTTTCAGGAAGCAATACTTGAAGTAGTTGAGGTCAAACAGCACGCTTTCCTCATTAAATTCCGGTTGCGGATAGCACACGCTCCAGTCCATGCCCCTGGCTCCCCTTATCTGTATGCCAGGCAAGGCCCGTATGGTTTTCTTCAGAAGTTCTTGCTCGGCCAGGTTGTATCGTCCTCCGGCCTCGCGTCCGCCACGTATGGCGTCGAAGAGTGACGTGGAGCCGAGGTCGGTTTGCAGATAGCGCATCTCGTCGTCGCTCACGGCAAGCACTTGTGGCACGGGGAGCTTTTGCTCGGCAAACTGCTTGGCTATGTTTATGAACGCGTGGTCTTCCTCGCGGCTTGTTCCTATCACGCCCACCACGCTGCTGCCGTCGGTGGCCGTCAGACGGAAATATTGCCGGTTGCTGCCGGCTCCTTGCATCTTGTCCACGCTGGCGGGCTCGTTGCCCGACCACTGCTTGTATAAATCAATGAGTTGTTGCATCCTGTTCGTGTTCTTGCCTCAAGTCGTCGAAAAACTTCTTGGTCTTGCGGCGGTATTCATAATTAGCTATTAGGGCATCGACCACGAAGAGCAGCATCATGATACCCAATGACATCCAAAAGGAATGTGTAAGGAAAACGAGTCCTGTGCAAATGAGCAGGAAGATTATTATCTTTTGCCAATTGAGGCGTAATTTCATTTTCATGTGGCAAAGATAAGCATTTTTGATGTCTTAAAAGGATAACTGGCCCTTTTTTTTATGTGTTATCGGTGTTTTCGCCTTATACAGTGTCAACCGGCAAGTGCAAAATAGGCATTTGCCGTGTCCGCGTCCCGAATGGCCAATCCACGGCATTGCATGCACCACGAATGGCAAAACACCGGCATTACATGTGCCACGTTATTAAAAAACAATTGTCGAACGTTTTTTTGTGGGTCGGCATAGAACCGGCCCTGTAAAGCGATAATAATATTTTACAAATGGTCGTCTGAGAATCGATTTTTTTCAACCAAGCCGTCGCTTGCGTGGAAATAACGCGATTATGGGCTGTTTTGGTAAGGCGTTGAATATCAGACGATTACTTTTTTAACACTTTTCGGACGTTGGCATTACGCTGAATTTGCGTTGCCGTTACGGTGCAATCGCGTTGCCGTTACGGTGCAATCGCGTTGCCGTTACGGT